>ERZ808051.905-NODE-905-length-24414-cov-5.200230_pt1 | contig 24414 bp, 35 predicted proteins | sample MGYA00380199_ERZ808051 | MGnify/ENA primary metagenome ERZ808051 (study PRJEB31490, sample SAMN06133391) | mouse gut metagenome | isolation source: J11 | host: mice | place: China: Chengdu | collected 2015-05 ...
TGCGTTGTCGTCAGTCAACAATGCCACCGCATTGCCTCCTTCCTCCGCCTTGTCCTGTCACAAATATCAGGCACTGTATTTCACTGTTATTTAGGCAACGTTGTACTAGAGACAATGAGCCTTAGCTTACTCAGGCCATTTTTCCATTTAAAATCAATTTCATATCAAAAATAGAAGCATTTCTGGCTTTACGAAGGCGTAAAGAAAGGAACGCTTTTATGTCTGAAAAAAATCATCAGGATCAAGTCAGGGAACGAAGAAACTACAATGAATGTAACGGAAGAGGAATACAGGAATTACTTTAGGCCGTGGTGGCAGATGAAGAAAAGGGAGCAGAGGAACCGGGAAGCGATGGAGCAGAACGGCTATACGGAAGAATCCTACGAGGAATGGAAAGAGAACGATATGTGGACGGAGCTTTTTGCGGAGAGCATGGAGGAACTGGCGGAAAAGCGGATGCTGCTTGGTGTCCTGCAGGACGCTATGGATTCCCTCCTGCCGGAAGAACGGGAACTTGCCATGAAGGTGTTCGGGGAGGAAATGAGCATCTGTGAGTATGCAAAAGACAAGGGGGAGAACAGGAGGACTATGGCATTCCGAAAGGATAAAGTATTGGAAAAACTGCGCCATTTTTTCGTGTTTTTAGATGCCGCTGATAGGATGGGATTGGGAAAAAATCGTACTATCAGGCAAAAGTATACTATCAGGCAAAAGTCAGGGGTTTCCGTGATAGTATAAAACGGAAAGGTAAAAGGTATTGTCGGTTTTGGCTGAAAGGCGTATTAGGTTGACGGAAAATGCTGTTGAAAAATGGGAGATATAATACAAACACGGAAACTGCCCGGAGTTTTCGTGTTTGTATATGAGTTTCCGTGATAATATGGAGTTTTGCGTGATAGTATACAGAAAAATTAGCTGTCTGAAAGACGGCTGTACATATTGAAAGCATTTGTAGCAGGAGGATCATGTATGGTTCTCCTGCTGTTGCATATCTAAGTGAAAAATGTGTTGACAAATAATTTCATATGTAATAAAATTATTACACATGAAACTCTTTGGTTTGAAAGGAGAACAAAAATGGGAAACATCGCAGTCATCATGCCCGTGACCGGCGCAATCGGTTTTATTGTCATTGTTGCAATCATACTGGTTATCAGGAGCAAGGAGAAAAGGGAGAAGATCAAGAGCGTTGATGTGGCAAGGTTTAACAGCTTTGCAGAGGAAATGAAGCGTGAGAATGCTGAAATGAAAAAAGACCTGCAGACTGTAAAGGAAAAAGTAGAAGCCATTGACAAAATGATGAAAGATATTTGATTATGGGAAATTTTGTTGGAGATTTAAACCTGAAAAAACATGAAGATTATATCAGCGTTTTTGATGCCCTTTCACACCCGGTACGGATAAAGATCATCGGCATACTGGCGGAAGGGCGGCAGTATGTGAGTGAGCTGGCCCGTCTGGTAAATATCAGCAGGCCCCTGCTTTATATGCACTTAAAGAAGCTGGAAACTGCCCGGCTTGTCACCAGCGCAATGGAAATATCGGAAAGCGGGAAAGCTATGAAGTATTATGCACTGGAAGATTTTGAATTGCAGATTACGAAGGAATTACTGAACGAGCTTTCGCAGAACATTATCATTGAAACACCGTCTAAAGACAGCGATTAGTCGGGGATGGGAAAGGGAGGACTCTGCTTAAATGAAAAAGAGTGTAAAAATTATGGCCTGTTTCACTACGCTTGCCTGTCTGCTTATCAGCGGGTGCGGGGACAGCAGCAAAGACCAGAGCATTGTATTTTATGACTGTTCAAGCAGTACAGAGAAAGAATATGGCGCTGAGGATAAAACAGCGGGTGATTTAGTCAATCAGCTCTGTGATTACTTTTTAGACGGGAAAAGTGAAACGGAAGAAATACCGGGTGAGGCATCTGACTATAAAAGGATAGATGTCTTCCAAACTGACGGTCATGCATCAGAAGGGCAGCAGAAAACGGACGGGAACAGAATCATACATATTGAACTGTATCAATACAATGATGAAATTTATTGTAAAGCCAGTTTTGATTTTTCGGATCAGGAATATACGGCAAAACTGCCCGCAGAGATTTCAGCACAGGTGGAAAAGCTGGAGGCGGAAGGGCAGTAAAAAACATGGAAGGGGGTTGTTCCTATGGAATTGGTTTTAGAGGATATCACGAAAAAATATAAAGATAAAACGGCTGTACAGAATGTCAGCTCCACACTGCACAGCGGGCAGCTTATAGGGCTGATCGGAAAGAACGGGGCGGGAAAGACCACGCTCCTGAAACTGCTTTCCACAATCTTAAAGCCTACGAGCGGGCGCATCCTGCTGGATGGGCAGGATATTGTGAAAAATCCGAATGTTATGAGAAGTACGGTAGGCTATTTGCCGCAGGAGGTTTCCGCTTATCCGAATCTGACGGTACTCGAATATCTTTCCTATATAGCATCCGTAAAAGGGATAAAAAAGAAAGATGCAAAAAAACAGATAAACAGTCTGCTGACGGATTTCCATTTGGAGAATGCAAAGGGTAAGCGTATGGGGAACTGCTCCGGCGGCATGAAGCAGAGGGTAGGCATTATCTGCGCTTTGTTAGGTGACCCGCAGATCATCATTATAGATGAGCCTACTACCGGGTTAGACCCAGAAGAGAGGATTGCAGTCCGCAATATCCTGTCGTGCCTGTCCAAGGAGCGGATTGTCATTTTATCAACGCACATCGTATCGGATATTGAGGCGGTTGCCTCTCGGATACTGCTGTTGCAGCAGGGCAGCCTTGTCTTTAACGGCAGCCCGGAAGAACTTATTGCGAAGGCCAAAGGGTGTGTATGGGAGTATATGCTGCCTTCCCTGCAGGAGAACATGAAAGGCATCAGCAGCATGGTGCAGACTGAAAAGGGCATCCACATACGGCAGGTAAGCCGGAAAAAGCCTTGGGAACAGGCAGTCCCGGTAAACAGCACACTGGAAGATGCCTGCCTTTTCGTTATGGAGGGATGACTATGAAACCATATATCATTTACCAGGTGATGAAAGCCGATCTGCTGGAAAGGGTAAGGCGGTCTTCGTTTCTGGCCATGTGTGTATTTGCCATGTTCCTTGCGTTCTTTTCCGTTCCCGATGTGGAAGCACCGCTGGTATCCATCTGCATGGAACCGGGCATATTCGGTCAAGGCTCCAATCCGTCATGGATTCCCATTGCCATAGCCTTATGCGGCGGTGTGCTGTTCCCCATGATCGGGCTTTCCTTTGTAAAAAACAATATCAGCATGGACAGGGAAAGCGGACTGCTGTATGGCCTGCAGTCCATGAATATGAAAAAGGGGAACTATATTATCGGGAAATTCCTTTCCAATTTATCCATGCTGACCGTTATGTGGCTGTTTGTGATGCTTGGGGCTGCGCTTATGCTCCCATTCCGGTTCCCAGACCAGCCATTGCCGTTTTATGATTTTATCAGCCCTTTTATCGGTATCTATCCGGGGATTGTTTTTGCCGCTGCTTTTGCAGTCCTGCTGGATAGCGTACCCTTTATCAGCAGCAAGGCAGGGAATGCTGTCGGGCTTACAGCCCTTTTTGTAATGTTCCTTGTCAATTATTCAGCCAGCGGGTATGACAATCCGCTGCTCGGCGCATTCGATTATGGAAATTACAGATGGGTTATGGACAGCATCGACGATGCCGTGGTTCCGGTAATTGGGCGCGGGGTGCGGGAAACAGGCATACTTGTACCCGGAGGGATGTTTGCAGGCAGTAAGGGCGGGCAGGAGCTTGTTTTTCATGGCCTTTTATGGAACCGGCAGTATCTCATGGAAAAGATCATACTGACCGCCATAAGCATGGCGCTTGTCCTGTCAGCGGTCATTTTACTGGAAACGGCAGAGAAAAACAAAAAGACATCTTCCGGGAAACCACGGGAAAAAGGGCGGGCGGGCAGAAAAGCCGCCTGCTGCACAAACCAATTCATGATGGAGCGCCGCCTTCTCTTAAAAAGCCTGCCCAAAAGCTGCCTTGCAGTAAATGTGGGACTGTGGATATACAGCATTTTTGCCCCGCTCCAATATGTGCAGGGTTACTTGTGGATCATCATGCTGATCTGTTCGGTGGCCTTGTTTTCACAGATGGGGTGCCGGGAGCATGAGAACGGTTTAACAGAATGCTTTGTGACCATAAAATCTTCTTTAGTCCGGCAGATGGTGTATTCTTATTTATGGGCGGCGGTTATACTATTTATGCTTTCCCTGCCTGTTATCGTAAGATGCTTTGTGGAACAGAAAATTTTGTGTTCGTGCAGTTATATTGCGTTTTCGTTTTTTGTACCCGCATTGGCCTGTTTTTTGGGGGAGTATTCCAAATCGCGGCGGGCTTTTGAGACAGTATATCTGCTGATATGCTTCCTGCTGTTAAATATGCCGTCATTCCTGTTTCAGGGAAATGTGGTGGCAGTGATGGTGGTTGGGACAATCGTTCTGATGCCTGTTACTCTTATGAAAAGGCTGCATCTATGATGTTAGGAACTGTAGGAAAATAACCGATGCAACTTGCGCAGGAAAGGACTTATTATGGAATACAAAACATTATATTTTATGCATAAATTAATTGATGAAGATATCAAGGGCTTTGATGATAAGAAATTTGAATTGGAACAAAAATATGCTGCGATGTTTGGTCACGGAGTGCCAAGAGAGATGTTCCCGCCAAGCATATCCGAAGATGAAATCATGAAAGCGGTTAAAAGCTGTGTTCAAAATCAAAAAGACGAATTGATGAAAATATTGGATGTAGAGGAATAAGATACCTTTTGGTATCATGCGAATAGATATGTTCCTATATACGAAGAAAAGCAGGAAAAGGGAAAGTTCGGTAAGTTGAACGCTGGCTGGCTTTGTGCTATACTTTAGCAGGAATACTTCAACTAACCGGGATTGATTGAACAGAGCAAACGAAAACAAAAGTTTATGTAAGTGAGGCAGCGAAAAAAGATAAGGATTATGGATAATTTTTATAAAAAACTAAATGAAGAATGTGATGTAAGATTTTCATATCCAAATGAACAGGATTGGGAATGGTGTGCTGGTGATTATACTTATACAAACGATTATATTGAGTTTTATAAATTTTATGCCACTGTCATTGACGATTGGCAAAAGCACCTTTTAATCAATATGATTGTTCAAGGGATCGAAGATTTTATGGAGCAGTCCGAAGACGAAGGATACATCGATATGCTTTGGTCTAAAGTAAAAGAGATTTTGACAGGTGATAATCATAGGGATACGATCGTATATTGGTCTTGTATTGGACAGGAACTTGAAGACTGTTGGCTGATTTCATCTAAAATGAGAGAATTGCTATAATGATATAACGTATAAATTCCATTTGTCAGGGGATTTGTAATGCTCTCATGGGAGCTGTCAATAAGGAGGTAAACCAAAATGATAAACATAGCGATTGTGGATGATAATACAGCATTTTTGCAGGAGATGAAGCAGGATATAGAAGCTTGCAAAGAATTTGCAGCAGATATGGTCTGTGACACTTATTGCAGTGGTGCCGATTTCCTGCAGGCAGACCGAGGGGCATACCAGCTGGTCATCCTAGACATGCAGATGGCGGAAATGAGCGGATATGAGACGGCGCAGAAGCTGAGGGAAAAGAATGAGAGTACCGTGATTGCCTTTGTATCCGGGGTGGTTCTGCCAGAGCCGGAGCATTTCCGGGTGCAGCCCTACCGCTACCTGTTAAAAAGCGCAGACATAGACGAGAGAATGCGGGATATCGGGGAGCTTCTGCTGGAAACGAAACGGCGCAGCCGTAGGGAGATGGCGGAAGTGGCCAGCGACGGGGAGGCGCGGCGTGTTCCTGTCGGAAGTATTCTTTACATTGAAAAGACAAAGAGGGGAAGCCGGCTCACTGTAGAAGCCGGCGCAGCGGGGGGCAGGAATACACTGCAGAGCAACGAGCGGCTGGAGGACTGGTAGGTGCAGCTTTGCGCACAGGGCTTTGAGTACGCCCACACCAGCTATATCGTGAATCTGAGAGCCGTCACAAAAATCATGCAGAACGAGCTGACCATGAGAAACGGGGACAGGCTGGGAATCAGCAGGACCTGCAGCAAAAAATTCCACCAGAGCTTTTCTATGTATTTCCATAAAAAGTATAAGAGAGGGGCGAAGGAATGATGGAGGCTGTCATGGGCGCTATATTGAAATTCGGCGCCACTCTGTTTGTGCATCTGGTTTTTTATGATTTTTTCAGGGATCAGCTAAAATTCAGGGTGCGGGACCGGAAGCTGCGTTTTTTGATCCTGCTGTTATGTGCGGCAGCTCTCAGGCTGGTCAATTCCTTTGACAGCAGGCTGATAAACCTGCTCTTTGGATTGCCGGTTCTGTTGATGCCGGTTCTGTTGATTCTTAAGGACGACCATAGGAAAGAGACATTTCTGCTCCTGATCGGCGGGGCGGTAGCGTTGTTCTCAGAGCTTGTAATTGAGCTTTTCTTTGCCCAAATCCCGTTCTGGCAGCTGATCAGGGAAGATCTTCATTATACCTGGGAAGCGGAAAAATATATGATGGGAACCCTTTCTTACATACCGTGCTGGTTTGTGCTGCATGGACTGAAAATCTGTTTCCTCGGCACACAGTATAAGATGCGGGAGCATTTTCCGCTGTCTTTTGTGATTCTGCCGTTTTCCACGGCGCTGATCTATCTTGGGATTTCCTTTGGAAATGATGGCGACGTATGGGCGCAGTACAGTCTGAAATTCGGGATTTTCATTCTGCCGCTGGCAAATGTACTGCTTTTTTACACGATCAACAAACTGTTTTTTGTCAGCGAGAAAAGCAGGGAGCAGCAGCTTGCCAAGCAGCAGGATGCGCTGCAGCAAAGATACTATAAGCATTTGGAAGAAATCGACCTGGGGCACAGGAGGTATGCCCACGACCTGAAAAACTGCATGGTTTCCATAGCCGCGCTGGCAGCAGACGGAGGAAACGAGGAGATTTTAAGTCTGCTGGGGGATATGGAAGTGGAACTGGATACCCTGACTGGAAAGCGCTATACATCCAATCCTGTCCTGAACGCCATTCTCTGGGAAAAGTCCGTGCTGGCTGACAGACAGGGCGTCCGGATGGATATCGCGGCGGAGGAAAATCCCGGATGGGCCTGCATCGCGGGGAAGGATCTGATCGTCATGGCAGGCAACCTTTTGGACAATGCCATTGAGGCGGCAAGGCAGTGCGCCCATGGCAGCGTCCATGCGGCGATGCATGCGCAGGAGCATTTTCTGGTGATGGAGGTGGAAAATACATGTATCAACACGCCGGCTGCCAATGGAAAAGTAAAACATATCCTGCCTGCTTCTACAAAGCCGGACGCTGAAAATCATGGTTTTGGGATTGCAAACGTGCGGGATACCGCGCAAAAATACGGAGGGCTGCTTTATATAGAACAGAATGGGAACCGTTTTACCGCGATACTTACCATCGCAAAATCCTGTCTTGCCAAATACAACGGAACTGTAGAAAAATAACGAAAACAGTTCCGTGGACAGCATACATAGATATACAGCGATGCGAAATGACACGTGAGATGACAATGACCGTCCCGGAATGTCGATTTATGTGCCGATTTTGCCGATTTATGTGCCGATTTGGACGGGGCGCTTTTGCGTGGCAGTCTGGCAGTGCTATAATCAGGCATATAGGCCCCCGGAGTCTCAAGGGAGATTCCGGGCGATTATGGTTATGCAGATATGGAGGATTCAGGAAATGAATGAACAAAAGTTGGAAAAGCAGAGGCGGAATCTTGTGGACAGGGGCGTGTTATCGCCGGATGAAAAACTATATGGCAGCAGCACGATCAATTATACAGAGAAGCTGATCGGAAGAATCGAGACATGGAATCAGGGCGGCGTGGCAATCTTTACGGACCGGCAGGTCATTCTCACCAAGGGATTTTCATGCGAATATATCCATATTCCTTACAGCTGTATTAAGGAACTGGGAAAATGCAATCAGGGACTTTTTCCGATAGGGATGGTGATTACTTATGAAAACAGGGAAAGCGGGGAAATCGTGACAGAAAAGATCTCGCTGGGGAAAAGAAAGAAATGGCTGCAGATCATATCGGAAAAAACAGGATTATAGCTTTCCCGTGGTAAGGAGCTACAGATAGACGATTGGTCATGCAGGACTGTTTTGCAGGACCGGAAAACAGAAATGGAGGTTTATATATGATTTCTTTAGATTCCCCAATTTGGAAAGAACTTGGCTCCGCCGGAAGCGATACGGATGAAATACTTCGTGATTTAATGGAAGGAAACGGAGATTTCCGTGAAAATATGGAAATCCTGAGTTGGGATTTGAGCCATCAGGCCAGTTATTATGATATGACAGCCTATGCCCTTCCCCATCTGGCGGCTCTGTGTGCAAGACTCTCTCCGGAAGATAAGGCATTTCTGATTAAGGAGATTGGCCTTGCCATCGCCGCTGAAGGTGCGTGGCCTCTCGAACCTGATACGGAAGACTTCCGCGAATTTCAGGAAGGGCTGAGGGGGCTTCGCCGTGAAACAGAAAAACTGGTCACAAATCCGGACATCGCGGTAATCTTGGGAAACGATCCAACGGGGGAGAGGAGGGAGGTGTTTGCCCTTTCTGCGCTTGCAGTCCTTGGAAACCGGATGCATGCATATGGGATGTGGAATGTGTTTAGCAGGGATTGGGATGAATGTATCGGATCCTGCCTGTGCGGCTGGAAAGAGGAAGTTATCTCTTTTCGCACAGACAAGGATTATTTCAGCATGGAACCAGTTTCGATTGCTCCATGGGACGGCAAGACCATAGATGACGAACCTGTGTGGTTTCAGGGTCTGCTTCACCGGATGGGAAATGAAGAAGCGATCCAGTTTCTGCCTTTTGTATATGGAACGTGCGTCTGCCCCGACTGCGGAAAAAGAGAGGCTTACTGGGATTGGCTGGCGAAGTTTATCGGATATGGATGGTGCGGCGGATGATATGCTTTTCATGGAAGAATTATTAGTTTATGCAATTTTGCTTTATGAGGGATTAGTAACAGAGAACGAGTACAATAAGCGGCTTGACGAATTATTTCTCACTACTCCTGAAAATGATGATTTGCTCTATTTGGAATGGGAAACAGACATCAGTAAAGCGATTATTTATGTAAGGACACATATTGACTACAAAAATCTTAACCTTGAACAGTTTGGAAGGATTTTGATGAGTAAATTAAAGGTAGTTTATAAAAATTGTCCGGATATAAAATATTTCGCAAGTCAAATGTATCGCTTATGGGAAAGCCTTCCTGGAAATATTCAGAATACAGAACCGTTTTGGACTCTATGTTATGCCGATGACCCTTTAGCATGGGGAGATGAAAAACAGACAAGAGATATTTACGAGCATATGCTGCGTTACTATGAAGGTTCAAGCTGAGAATCCGGCAGCGGAAGAAAGGGAAAAGGTTTCGTTTTATGCAAGAGTACACGTTAAAAACAAATTTTGCGGCGCTGGAGGATGCGCAGGCAAATGAATACCTGATGGATTTTGGAAAGATTATTGAAAAGGAGTTTGAATACAGTGACAGCCGCCTGTGCCTGCTGGGGAACCTGCTGGTTCTGGAGCGCTACTGCAATACAGTGCGGCAGGGGCTGGCCGGACATGGGCATGAAGCACAGCTTTCTGTGTGCCTACGGTATGCGAAGGGACTTCTTTGGGATTATCTGGGCGGACGCATCACGGCGGCGGATTTTCAGGATTTTGCAAATGATTATTATGCGTGGCTGTTAGAACACTGTGTCGGATCGTCAATAGATTTATACGAAAGCTTATATGCAGAATATTTTGCGGATTCGTGTCCGGAGTCTTATGAATGGTTTGCGGTTGAGTGGAGTTCCGGGCTGTTGATGCAGTTGGTTTCTATAGAAGGCGGGCGTGTGGATCACGAAGATTTTGATGAGTGCGGGAATCTTGATTTTTACGGGCCGCTGAGTATGCTGGATATGCTGGAGGACGTCTGTATATACCTTACCGATACGCCCGTTGCGTCAAACAGGGGCGCTGACCTGGAAGAGGCGATGGCGCAGGTGCGCAAAACTTCATTATTTCAGGAAATTGTTATGCATGTCCAGAACGATTTGCAGACGGCGCTTTTGGCCGCGCCTGCGGAATGGGAAGCACTGCGGAAAGAATACGGACAATATACGATCCTTCCAGAACGGTATGCCGCGCGGATGCTGGAGTATTAAAAAATGACCGGAGGAAAAAGAAGTGGATGAGGAAAAAATAGCGGTTTTTTTAGAAGAGGCAAAGGCGTTTCCCTGGTTTGAAAACAGCGGCATCCCCAACAAAAAGTACCATATGGTTTTTTCCCTTTATGATGCGTGTGACGGATTATGGGGAATGCAATATTTTGAAGTTTGGGAATCTCAAATTTATCCATTGGAGGATACTGCCGAAGAAAAAATCGGCGATGATGCGATAGATAAAATTTTTGAAGTCGTTTCGGATGCAATAGGCGATATCGTTTGGAAAAAATTCGAGGAATATATTGTTAGACAGCATGTGCGCGATGACTTGGAGGTCCGCTATGAGCTGTTTGATAAAATGAGGCGGGATATGGCGTGGGCATGTGTGGAAAAGGTATTGGACATGCCTGGATTTTTTACGATGCTGGCAGAAATTTATAAAGAGGGATATTTCCCATGTTCCTGGAAGGGGAACCATCCATCCGGCCAGGCAGTGGTATTATAGGGACTGCGCAGACTTTTTCCCGCTGGGATCTGCTGGCTGGAAGCTTATCTGTGTTTCATTGGAAGAGGAAACAGAGGAAAATTTTTTATGGATGCGGAGGAATTGAAATGGCAGAATTTCAAGAAGGAACGCTCGATACCTTGATGGAGCGTTTATGTAGCAGTATATCCGGATTTGACCCGGAATGGGTAAAGCGCTGCGTGCCTGCAACAGAAAAACAGATTCAGCAGTTACAGGATATTCTGGCGGAATACCACTATACAATACCGGCGGCATATCTCTATTATTTAAGAAAAATGGGGAAGGATGACGGCGGCTTGCTGGAAAGGGAGCTGGACTTTTGTGAGGCGGATATTGATACTGTTTTGGAATTGCAGAATGAAGAGGATTTGGAAAAAGGCCTTTTCTGTTTTGCCTACAGCGATACATTCGATATTGGGTTTTATATGAAGCTGTCCTCTATGGACGATAATCCTTCGGTGGTCACAGATTGGGAAGAAAAAAATGCAGAAAGCTTTGAAAAGTATCTGTTCCAGAGGGCGTTTCATATGTATCAGGATAGCTTTGCACATGGAGATGTAGATAGCGCTTCTGTATGCCATGAGGAGAAAAGCAAGGATGACTGCAGGACATGTCCATATCGGTACCGCACAGAAAAGGAACGTATGGATTGGGTTGTTCAGACTGCAAAATCTTATAACTTTGAGAAAGCATGGTTTAGTGATCAGACGCATTTCATCTGTTATACTTTAAACTATGCTTTGGAAATAAAGGTGTGCGATGGATATTCCATGGAATTTGATTGTAATGACGACAAATTGCTGAGACGGGTAATGCAATCACCTTTGGCAAAGGTTTTTGATACAATAAGTAAGCTTTGGGGTTGCATAGATAGAAAAGATGGATAGTAAACAAAGTAAAATCGTAAAATCAGCGGTTGAACTCTTAATGGTTTATTCTGCCCAATGCAGATGTTGTAATAACGTATTTGACTATGCGGCGGAAACCGCGGATACAGATATGGTAAGCTGTTTTTGCAGCAGTGTCTATTCATCAAAGAAGAAACAATTAGTAATTGCCCCATTGACAGCAGAAGAATTTTATAATGGACAGGCAGGATATTTTGATAAAAGAATAAATGCAATATGCCCAGGGCATGATTACAGGCTTTTCTGTGCTGGAATTTGCCTTTACTGCGGTAAATCCAGTATACAGAGTTCAAAAAAGGGTTTTACCATTAAAGAGTATTGCGCACACCACCCTAATACACTCATGATATACCATGATGGGACGGCACGGATTTTAAAAGACGAATTAGAAGCAGCAAGCATAATGTAACGAAGCAATCAGTTTCTGGAGGGAATGAATTTTCAAGGAAAGGGGAATGGCAATATGCTTATTAACAGAGAGAAAGAAACGAATGGAAAGGCGGTTACATATTTAGACAGACTTCAGGAAAACTATCACAATTTATTTCCTGAGCCGTTGAAAAAATCTGGGTTTACGCAAACAGATATTAAGATGATAGAAACAGAATGGGGCTATGAGCTTCCGAAACCTTATATTGATTTTTTACAGAGTTATCAGTTGCCAAAATGCTGCATGGTATCGGTATCTTTTTGCGGCGACTATGCCTGCTGTTATGAAACGGAACAGGAAGGCGAACCGTTTGTGACACTGGAAATGGAATGGTATACTGCTTTGGGCGGTGACGTCAAAGAATTTTTGTCCTCCGTACAGGAATATGATATGCTTTTAGGAGCAACGGATGATTCGTTTCTGGATGCGGGATTTCTTAAAATTGGTAACTTTGAGAGATATTTTGTTTTTCTGGATTTAGTGACAGGTGAAGTGGTTCATATTTACCATGAAGCCGTCTATGATATGAGTATTGTCTATGGTGTAGACGTATCTGATTATGAAGAAGTCCGCGATTATTTGTCCAGCTGTATATTGTGCAAAGATTTTTATGATTTTTTGCGTCTTGTCTGCACAAAGGACATTTATAATGAAGATTGTCTGGAATTTATACTGGAGGTATAGAAATGAAAGAGGAAAAGAAGATTGAATTTACGCAGAAATGGATTGGGGACGCGGTAAAGAAGTTTCTGCAGAAAGAGGACATTTACGAAAGCGATATGGAGAGAATCAGGTATATGCGTATCGGCGACTGTAACTTTGGCGGCCTCTACACGATTGAATTGAGCATGGCAGCGCCGCCGGACCCCTTTTATACCACAGACGGCGGGGACGAGTGGGATCCGGACTGCGGAGCTTATGTGACCGGCAGATTTATCCGGCTTTACATAGATTATGCGAAGAAAGTTCCCTGGGATTACATAAAATCCGGTACAGAGGAGCGTTTTTTCCAGCTTCCGCCATATACTGTCTGGAAAGAATTTGAAGAGCAATATGAGGGAGCATACGAGGAAGAATATGATGAAGAGGATTGGGACAATTCTGCGGATGAATGGGAATCTTTCGAGAAAACCATCCTGTGCCAGACATATCGGGAGGAATTTGGCGACTTCAAGACTTACAAGGAATGGCAGCGGCGGACAAACCGTGGCATTCAGCAGGATATCGGCCTGTTTACCGGGTTGGAGGCGCTGCGGCTTTTTAGCGCGGAATATCAGGATATGACTTTCTTAAGAGCGATGCCCCTGCTGCGGGTGCTGGAAGTGGTAGAAAGCAGTTTTGTTTCCCTGGAAGGCATAGACGACCTGACGCGGTTGAAGCAGCTTTGCTGCTGGTTTGCTTGAAAACGATGGAGGTGCCCGGATTTTTACCATGCTGACCGAAATCTATAAAGAGGGATATTTCCCATGTTCATGGAATGGAGCTTATCCATCCGGGCAGGCAGTTGCATTATAGTTCTTGCTCAGGGAAAAATGCAGGAGAAAGACGAATGAATAAGGATAATGTAAATTTGGCAGAAAGGCTGATTACACAGGCAAAAAAAGCGGCGGAAGTGATAAAAGATGAAATTTCAGACCAATTATATGATAAGTTATGCAACACGATTACAATGTGCCAAAACTATGTGGAGGGAGAAACAGACTTAAGCTGGATAGATGTGTATGATGAAATTTATCAAGGAGAAGGGGAAGAAGACGAAGAAGACGGAATTTCTCTTATGAGCCAATATATTGATATACCCGATGAGGCGACGCTGCTTATGGCGCTTCCAATCGAGATTTTATCGTGTGTCTGCTGGCTGGGCTGTAAAGCAGAAAATGACTATTTTCCGCAGGATTTAGAATTAGTAATTGGAGATAAGATACCGGATTTTATCTCTTTTCTGGAAGAAAATCTGACAGGTAAAGAAGATTTTAAGCAGGCGATAGATTTTGTGAACAAGAATTTGTGCTATTAAGCTGCCAGCAGTTATTTCCCCACAAGTCTTCAATGTATGTCTGGGTCACATAAAACAGACGAGAGATATTTTACAGGGAGGAGGAACAGATTTGGGACATGATTTGTATATTCAGGCAAGAATCAAAGAAAAGAGAAACGGACGGGTCATCTCCCGTGGCGACAGTGATGATTACGCCGCGGAGGATGATATCGGTTTCTTTGACATATGCTGGTGGTGCGGAAGTCCGGAATGTGATGTGAGAATTAAGATGATTGAAATATGCAGCAGTCATGGAGTAACAGGCTATACAGATTCCGATCTGTTTATTCCGATTCCACAATCAGCGCTGCGTGCCGTTTATGCGCATGTGGTGAATTGCTGCTGTTTTCCGAAGGACAAGTCCTTTCCGAATCTGACACTTGAGACAGGATGGCTGAACCCGCACGATAGAAACGCATATGAAAAAGCAAATCTGCTGAATGCGGATAAGCTGCATGACCTGATTGCAACGCTTGATGAAATCAACGATGAAAATAAAGTTTTGGATGCCTGTTTTTTGTATAAGGAATATATTCCTGATGAAAAAGATTTAAGGCTTTTTTATGAGAATCCGCATATATATGAGTGGGAATTCAGGATATGGAACTCTTATTAAAACCGTTTAGGAATGGTTTCTTAACTCCAGAGTGGAATTATGAATCATAGCATTTTATCAATTGGTTATAGTAGGACAAAAGGAGGAATGTAAAAATGAATAAGAAAATACCTAAAATATTAGAACTTTATGAGGACTATCTCAAATCGACCATCAAGCTGTCGAATCAGATTATGTTCACATTGGAGGATACAAAACCATGGGAAAGCAAGCTGGGCGGATGTCCTTATTTGGAAGATATAGAACAATATCCCAAGGGGACAGATGGCGGACCGATGATGTTCCTTGCACAGATCAACCTTGCCGAGATGCCGCCTCTGCCGGAATTTCCACACGAAGGACTGATTCAGTTTTATGTAGAAAATGACGGCTGCTATGGGTTGTATGGGGGATGTGTTGTAAAGTACATCTCCGAATATAAGACGGATGAGACAGCGCTTGTCAATGAAAATCCATACAGTGATGATTATGCAGAAGATTTGCCTTTTAGCGACAACTGCAAGATAACTTTTAAGCAGGAAGAGATATTTATAGGAACAGAATGTCCGGAATTTCAGGATAAATTTCAGAATATATCGAAAAAGGAAGAAAAGGCTCTTTTTGAGCTTTGCTGCGCCAGTGGAAGCCGAGTAGGAGGTTATCCGTATTTTGTCCAAAGGACTCCTGCATATTATAAGGATAGTTCGGAATACATACTGCTTCTTCAACTGGATGTGGATGATACAAGCGGATTGATGTTTGGCGATAGCGGTAACTGTACATTTATCATATCCCGCCGGGATCTGCTGGCAGGAAATTTCACCAAGGTACATTATGACTGGCAGTGCTGTTAAAGAGGGAGGCTTTTAACCGTTTGCAGGAAAAGAGTGGATTTTGTTCCGGGTTTGCATATGTGCATAGAATATGGGTATCAGAAATTTCAAAAGGAGGATCCAAGTGAATTTTGAAGAAATGGAACAGCAGATTTCAGACTATGCAAAGGCGCATCATGTCGTGCTGGATTACACCGCACAGAGTATTGAGGTACTCGATGAAATTATGGAGACATTTTACGAGAGGGTCAATCAGTGCAGCGAAGAAGAAGGTGATGAGATCCTGGCAGAATGGGCAGCGTGCTTTGGCGTTTACATCGGGGAGACGCTGCTGCGCGTACATTTGTCGGAGAAAGGATTTGCATGGGCGTTGAACGGAGAAGTGCCTGTGCTTCTAAGAGATAATGACAGATTAGAACCCATTTACCAAGCGTACAGCCGAATCAAATATGGATGTGCATTTGATATTGGTACATTTTATCAGATGGCAGTCTGGACAGCTGACCAGGCGCCATTTTCGGCGGAGCGCGTAATAGATGTGGAACTGGTTGAAGCCGGGCATCATGAAAAAAATGTATTGTATGAAGATATTGAGACGCTTTTACTGGCAGTTGTAAACGGAGAGGAAGAGTACATGATTCTTCGCTCCAAGGATGGATTTCTGCAGTTTTTTGGCATGAATGATAAGTTTGTTGCGGAGATGCAAGTCAATTTCCCGGATGGAGACTTTCGCACGTATTCTATTATCAATCAGGAAAGAAAACATGCGATGGATAAGATTACAGTCCACACAATGCTTGACAAGTCCGAAGTTCCGGCACGCGAAGTAATCTCGCTGGAGATGCTTAGAGCGGCGGTGAGGGCGTATTACAGCAATGCACAGTATGAGTTTTTTCTGAAACAGATACCGCATATGGATACGACAAAGCGGACAAAAAGGTATATGGGGCTGCTGGAATGAAGGCGTTTGCGTTGCTATTAACCGTTTGCAAGAAAAGCGTGGATTTTATTATGGGTTTGCGTAGAAAGATATGTGAGGGATAAAAAGTGCGTGGAAAAGGCTGGACAGAGCAGGAACTTAAAGATGCAATTTCAGATATTTTAACAGGGATAGAGAGATTTGAGAAAACAATAGAAGAATTGGAAGAGGCTGAGAAAAAAGGGATTCAGTTGTATCCGGCTGATAATGTTATGGCGATTGAAAATTTCCATGATCTTTGTTACAAAGATAGAGAGGCATTGATGGATGTTATGTATTTTACAGGAGAAGATATTGATAGTTTGATTCCTCAGTTTAATGCGGCTGTAGTGAATTTGAGTAATTCCCATTTGCCAAATGAATATGATCCGGAATATTACCGGGCAGACTATGGGGCAGTACTCCAGATTGTTGCGTTTGGTATTTTATTTGAAACAGATGATGATACCATGCGAAAAATAGCACATTACGCACATTATAATAATGTGGAGGATGCCATGATAGATTTCTTATTGTCCGCCTGTGATATAGGATGGACACATCAGACAGGAATATATTTCGATACAAACTATCGGGATATCGGAAATATTATATTAACAGCACAGACAGATAAAGCAGAAGCCGCTAATTTATTGGAAACATATATGAAGAAAGTGAATAAAAAGAAGAGTATCAATGATGAATGGCGTTACGAAACCGGTGCGGTCGCCAAGATATTAGGCTTGGATGATTCCAAATTAAAGAAGAACAAGAATTATCCATATGATCTGGTACATTATAGGGATACAAGAAAATTCTCATCGGATACATACTCCGCCTGGCTGGAAATGATGAATATGAGGAAACAAGGGCAGGAACAGTTGACAAAAGAAAAGGAGTATATCAAAGAACTGGAAATAGATTATCATACATTAGACAATAAGGCATTCTATGAAAAGTATAAAGAAAGGTTTTTGAATGAACTTTTCACAGAGGAAAAGGAGTACCAAAACTTTCAGGCAAAAGAAAAGGAAGGGATTTTGGGTTTTCTGCTGGTAAATTTTTTGGTAACAGATGGCTACATACTGCAAATGGATTTTAAAGACGAGCCAGAGGAGGAATTGGCAGAGTTTGTGAATGAACGGATTGAGATTGATTATAATGGAGAAGCAATAGAGGATATTGAAAGCGATGACAGTTTTGAAAATATGGATGCAGAAATTGAACTGTATGACACAAAATATGTAAAGAAAATCCAACAAAAATTAAAGCGTAAAGGTTTCCGGCTTGTATGGTTTCAACTTGATAACGATCAGTATTATGTATGCGTCTTGCCCAAGATAGAAGTTCTTCCAAAGAAGTGGCATGAAATAAATCTGATTGTGTTATAAGGGACCTGTTTTTAGATAATTGGATCTGAGTAAAAGCGAAGGGAAGATTTGATATGGTAGAATTTCAGGAAGGAACGCTGGATACCTTGATGGAGAGGTTATGCAGCAGCATATCCGGTTTTGACCCGGAATGGGTAACGCACTGCGTACCTGCAACAGAAGAACAGCTTCGGCAGTTAAAGGATATTTTGGCGGAATACAACTATACGATACCGGCTGCCTATCTCTATTATTTAAGAAGAATGGGGCAAGATGACGGCGGTTTGCTGGAGGATGAAGGGGATGAAGAGGTGGATATTGGTACGGTTTTAGAGTTGCTGCCTGGCAAATGCGAAGATTTAAAAAAAGGCCTTTTTCAGTTTTCTGATCATTGGGCGGATGCCTGCTTTTATATGAAATTATCCAATACAGAGGATAATCCAATGGTCACAGACTGGGGAGGCGTCTATGTTACAGAAAGCTTTGAAAAATATCTGTTCCAAAAGGCGTTTCATATGTACCAGAGAGGATTTGCATATACGGATTTTAAAAGTGCGTCTGTCTGTGATCACCATGAGAGAAAAAAGAAAGAAAACTGCAGGACATGTCCGTATTGCGGGGAGACAGTAGAAGAACGTATGGATTTTATCAATCAGATGGCGGAATCATATGGCATAAAAAAAGCATGGTTCAGCGACCAGGCACATTTCATCTGTTATAGTGCAGGATATGCTTTTGAAATAAGAGTATGTACTGGATATTCTATTGAGTTTTGCTGTAATGACGATAAATTGTGGGAACAGGTAAAGTATTCCCTTAGTTCATTCCCTGAGTTTTTTATGTATTTAAGTGAATTTGGAAGCTGTGGCGATGGAAATGAAAAATCAGGAACAAAATGAAACGTAAAATCAGTGGCGGAACGCTTAATGGTTTATTCTGCCCAATGCAGATGTTGTAATAACGCATTTGACTCTGAATTTTTACGGAAAGAGGTATGTTAATATGCTTATTTTTCCGAAATTGAAAACAATAGCCGAGATAAGGGCATAAGGGGAGGTGCTGATGAAGAAGTATGCTGCATTAATTGTCATAGGAGTATGCTTAACAGGAGCTGTTTTTTTCATTGCTGGTGAAGAGAAAAGTATTGGGAATGCAGTGTTTCAGGACAGTTACAATGGATTGGAAGAGGTTTTTTCTGATTCTTCTCAAACCATGAAGAATGAGAGTATTGGAAAAGAAGAAAATGACAGTGTGGAAGAAACAGAGCCATATGTAAGGATATGGACGGCTGAGGAACTGATTGAAATGGAGAGAAGCAACATCCAGTATCGGTTAGCACAGCAATATGAAATACAGCAATATAATTACGAAGGAGAAATACCGCAGGATATCAGGGAACTGTCTGACGAAGAGGGCTCAATGGACAGGCCAAACGCATATGGCTGTCTGTGCGCAATGGAAGAATTCTGCGGCGGGACGGATTATACAGTTCTGGAGATAAAATATACAAGTATTTTCGGAGACTGGATGGTGCTGTTCGAGAAAGATGGTGAGCAGTATGTGTGCGCAGACAATAGCATGGAAATCTGCATCTGTGATGCGGCAGTGTGGGAGGAGGTAGTCGGGAATATAGAAAAAAGCGACGCCCTGAGCCGGCTGGCGGAGCAGTACGCGATATTACATTATGTATCTGGAGAGGAAGTTGAGACACCGCAGGATGTGAAAGCAATGCCTGGGTTGGAAGAATGGAAGGTACAAGCAAATGGCTGCCTGTGCGCAATGGAAGAATTCTGCGGCGGAACGGATTATACCGTTTTGGCAGTAAAGCAGGCAGGCTTCAGCTGGATGGTGCTGTTTGAGAAAGACGGTGAGCAGTATGTGTGCGCGATAGGCGAAGCTTGTACGTCTTTCACGATATGCGATATGGCAGTGTGGGAGGAGCTGGAAGAGGAAGGTGGGTTTACATAATGAATTATGAAAAAGAAAAGAGTAAATACGAAAAGCGCTATGAGGAGCAGACGCGGGAGTTGCTTGTTCTAACTGGGGAATATGTTGGGGGTGCGGGCAGAGTCGCAGAGGGTCTCTGGTCTCCAAGTGCAGATATTTTAGGTTATGTGGATTTGGAGACTGGAGAAACGGTGGAAAGCGGGGGCTGCTTAAGCTGGCTTGCGCGTGAGGAGGACAAGGATGGATGGATTTATTATCTCAAAGACCTGACCATTTATCATATCAAATGCCGCAAAATTAAGCCAGAAAAGGTGATGAAGAATGCGCAGCCCCGCTTCTTCAATCATTTTATGCTGACGGAAGTCGTGGATCGAGAGGTAGAGAATCCGGCATTGTCAAAGCTATTGGAAAAATATAAAGAGATTGTTGTTATTGAGGACGGAGAATGCGGAACCTTTACGTTGGAGCGGCATTTCAACTGGTTTGCGGGTACCGTTGACTGGCTGGGAGAGGACTGTCATGTGACCCTTGAATGCGATGAGGAAAATGGAACGACAGCAGGCCGGGCACTGGCGCAGTTTAAGAAAATTTATGCCAATTTTAAGGAATGGGATCAAAAATTCCGTGCATTTGCTGCCGAAAAGCTGACAGAACTTGCCAACGACTGGCAGGACGAAGGATACGATGACGAGGACGGCGAAGCCTTAGCCGCAATCACGGAAGAGTCCTTCGCCGGGCGGATCGTAATCAGTGAACTCAGCATAGACGCAGAAGGCGATTATGAAGTCTACTATGATGATGACGATATGTTCGGGGGCCATGTGATTATTGTAAGCGGCAGCGTGGACGGCGGGATGGAGGACGCCCATATCGCCGGATAGATTCTGTTTGAAAGTATGTATCAAGGAGGATTTACATATGGTGAATGGCTTTTATCAATCAGATGGCAGAATCTTATGGCATTAAAAAAAGCAAATTGATTTTTCTTATAATGACGATAAACTGTGGGAACAGATAAAGTATTCTCTTAGTTCATTCCCTGAGTTTTTTGCGTACCTGAGTCCGCTGGGGAATGGAAAGGATGGTGATGATATATATGCAACGTGATGCAGTTTTCAACCGCTATGGAGATATATCTAAATTTATAACAGATTCGGATTTATTGCAGGCCACAGGGGATGGGTGTGTCTATATTTCTGATGAGAATGATTATGATATTGCAGTGGATTTAAAGACCTGTTATGCTCCCTTTGATGAAGTGAAGCCGTTTATCGCGTTTTTGGCGACGCAAGTCTGTGAATTAGACAATGCTGTACAGCGGTTTCACCGGAAAAAAAGAATAAAAAACGATGGGCGTGGTTATGTAAGGCTTCCAAGTCCGCCGGGCACAGTTCGAATTGATTATTCTCAAAGTATGGAAGATAACCCTGCGCCGCAGGAAGAGAAATCTGATTTTATTTTAGCCTTTATTTATATGGAAGAGAAAAACCGGATCAGCTTCGATTACTGGTGTACCACAGAAAATTCACAGTTTGAGGTTGTTTTTGAATATAGAGAGAATAAATTTTTCCTGCGAAGTTACGGCATAATTGACAATATTCCAGACAACTGGGAGGAATAATAGCTTATCATCAGATATGGAGGTGTTATGGGAGAAAAGAAGATGAAACAAGATGACTTGATCGATTTTGAATCAATGTACACGGTTGTTAAGAGACTTGGAATAAGAAACTATAAAGCATCGCACATTGAAACATGTAAGAAAATATGGAAAGAATTGGTTCCCAAAAGTGGTCAGGCGGATTCGTTACAGGGAGAATTGCTTAGACAAGCTGAGAAACTTAGAAATGAAGCGAGAGATAATGGCAATTTTAATTGGGATAATAATTTTGAATGGTTCTGTGATTTTATAAGCGGAACTCTTCAGAATTCAAATTTGTTTGATGAAAAGCAAATGAAAACAATAACAGGGGCGTTGAATTATATCAAAGAATGCGGTATGTATGCGTATCAATATCATACAGGAAAAATATCAGAGGATGATGTGAATCCAATGCTTTTTGCATATACAGATGATGATATTTATGATTACATAGAGGACGCAATTGCGATATTCGCAGAAGCAAATCCGCAGAAAATAACATATGATGCGAAAGATTTTGTTTATAGGTAGATGATGAGAGAATTGAGGTCAACATATACTGGTTGGAAAAATCACCAAATAAATGATGACGGAATATGGCATTGATTCAGAAAGGATGGAATGGGAGAGATGAATGATGGAAACGTAAGCGAAATGGGTCTGCTCGAATTTCAAGAGTATTGTGAAAGTGTAAACGTAAGCGAAATGGATATGCACGAGTTTGCCATGTTCTGCAAAAAATGTACTGAAAGATGGAACAATCCGCAGACAGAAGCAGAAAGGCTGGTATATGAAATGGCGAGCAATAAAAAAGGAAAACGAATCAGGAATGGCTGGATCTGCAAAAAGAGGTACGGGAATTTTTGAAGACTGCAACAGAGGAGGACAGGAATCTGATAGGAGGCTATACTGAATCATTATGTATGATCTGCAGCACCATCAAGGAAGGTCTGCTTTGAGGGATTGTGAATATGTTAAGAGAAGAATTGAGTGAAGAGAAACGGAAGGAATATGATGCATTGACTGCAAAAATGATGGGAGAGATCGAAGAAGAACTTGCAAAGCTGCCGGAAAGGAGGAAGGAGCAGCTGGATGGACCAAGAGATAAAGTTTACAGAGACATTTCCAATAAGTACTTGCCGGAGATAAGAAGAATTTTAGGAGCTATTAAGGAATAGCAATGAATGGACAGCGTGTTTTGGAGACAGCGGAGACAGAAACGATGGATGAAGAACAAAGTAAAATTTGTGAGGGGTAAATATGGGTGTGTTAGAAACTGTCCTTAATTCAAGAAAATTTGATTTGAATGATGATGTTTTAATGGAGTTTAATGATTATTTTGATAGAGAAAACAGGCATTATAATCTTTTTTCTTTAGATGAAGAAGATATTTGGGCTTTGCGAAATTTCGTAGAACAAATTAGACATATGGATTTAGATAGTACAATTTATGTATGCACTTATGGCTTTGAAATCATGAATAGGAAAGGAGAAAAATCAACATACGCAGATGCCATTTGGATTGACACTGTTCTTCCTGTTTCTAAAATAGAGGAATTAATTGAAAAAAGCGGTGTTGCGAAACCGAGCGATATCACTTTTGTTAAAGATAGTGATGAAATTGGTCATGGTAGTATTTGGCTTGTAACACAAGAGGAACAGAATCCAAAAGTCATTGAACGAACTGACCATAAGCAAATTAACCATATGATAATGTTATATTGGGATTGATAGGGAGCGTGTGTTCGTTGATACCAATATAGAAGACCTTGAGACAGACCATATTGAAGTCAGATTGGTCACTGGTGAGCTCCCAAAAAGGGAATGGTTTCATTGAGAAATATAGAAACAGAAAATGAGGTCGTTTCTATTTCTGATACTGATTCATGAGCAGGAAATAAAGCATATGGTTGCTTTAAGGAGATTAAAATGAATTCTATTGAATTCGGAAAGAAATGCAGACCTTATAATATTCAATACAGAGATGTTTTCGGCTATGTCCCTTGCAGGGATGATTACAATTGCTGCCAGGATGAATATTTTCAAGCTCTTTTGAAGGCTATTGAAACAAAATACAAACTATAAATCAAAAAGGAGACGGCACATTATGTATGGCAATCGAATTTTAAGCACACGCGGAAAGGCAAAGGCAGAAGATTTGGAACGTATCGAGCAAAAATTTCAGGTGAAAATCCCAACGGCGGTGAGGGAGCACTACTTGGCTTATAACGGAGGATACCCGGAAAAGCCTGTTTTCACAGATAAAAGCGGCAATGTATATATTGTCGGCTGGTTTATTCCCATATGTGGTGAAAAAAATCGGTCTGTGGAAAATATGATGAGGCTTTTGAGGGAAGATGAAGCAATCCCGGACTGGCTGATTCCGTTTGCCGATGAAGACGGCGGAAACCTTTTCTGCTTCAGTGTAAGAGAGGAGGATTATGGTGCAATCTATTATTATGATCACGAGTTTGAATATGGCGAGAATCCGGAGGAATATGTGACTTATCTGGCAGAGTCGATTACAATATTTATCAATTCATTGGCTGCGGAAGAAAATGACGAGGACGGTGAGGCGTAAGTGGACAGAGATGAGTTTATCGAAAATCTGCGGAGAGGGGCTTCTGTGGGAAACGATGTGTTCCTATATTGAAAGCAGGAATGAAGCGGATGTTATTTTGCAAAAGGCAGGCGTGGAGAACATCGTCGCTGAATGCGCAGAGATTCAGGATACCGAGGATTTTTTGTAACGAACGTTTGCGAAAGCGGCGGCAGGAAGGCTGGATATACCGAATACTGAGGACTATCCGTATGATTTGCATGATTTTGCGGTTATGGGAAAAAAGGAACTGCTATCTTTTAGCGGTATTGTCAGCATT
>ERZ808051.907-NODE-907-length-24380-cov-4.243056_pt1 | contig 24380 bp, 46 predicted proteins | sample MGYA00380199_ERZ808051 | MGnify/ENA primary metagenome ERZ808051 (study PRJEB31490, sample SAMN06133391) | mouse gut metagenome | isolation source: J11 | host: mice | place: China: Chengdu | collected 2015-05 ...
ATAGATGCTGGTACACTTGCCCTTTGATAATTGACTGCACCAATTTGATCGATCCCTACAATAATCTGGTCTACTTCACACTTATAAGTATCATCTGTATGTCCCATCTGGGCAGGAATTACCTTACCAAACTTTGGTTTTCTTTGTACATTGTCCCTTGCAAGATCGCCTTTGTTGTAAATATAATAATACCCAGTAGAAAAATCTACTGGACATATTGGAAAAATACTGGTTGCCACATAATCACTTACATTCCCAAAAAAAGCCATGCTCATAGTTGTTAGATAACGGCTTGGCCTCCACCCCTTCGCAATCCGTGCCTGTAATTCAGCAGCACTATTTATCTCTCTTCCTGTTCCACCCATGTTTAATTTCCTCCTTCTGTTTTATTTCCCACTTGGGCAGCAGATTTATAACCACCTTTTATAATCTGAACTTTAACCCAACTACCCGCTTCTATGGCATTACTTAATGCAACCGCAACAATAAAATCTCCTTCACTTGCTGCCACAGCTTTTCCTTCTGCATTAGTCGCCAGTTCTGTACCAATTACAATTTCCTCGCCTGCTACCCATTTGCCAATATCCTTAATCTGGATATTTATATCATCACCTTGTACAACAGTATCCTCTGTCTCCATAACAGAAATTCCAATTACATTTGTACCTGCCTCTGGTTTTACAACTGCACCTTCCTTAATTCCTAAAGCAATACCACGTGCTTCCTGTATCTCCTCACCTGCTGGTAATACAATCGTTGGACTTTCATTGATACTAGTGCCAAAATATGTATTTGTACCCATGCCTTACTCCTCCTTTTCACATCTTGCGGCAAGCTCTGGATCAGCCTGGAAAACTTCATCCATTGCCTGTGCTTTTGTTAATCCTATTTTAGATTTCATAAGTTCTGCTGCCTTTGTTTCTGCTTCACTCCATGCGCCCTTCTCTAACACGCCTTCCCCTGCTTTGCCAATTTCAGAAAAAACACCTGACTTTTCCACAGTATCTACTGCCTGGTCCAAAACTGCTATCATATCATTATATGCCGTCCCCCCTGCTGCCCTTAGATTTTTCAGAACAGGCAATAATTCTTCTTCCTTTTTGCCAATAATCTCATATTTTTTAGCAACAGCCTTTAACTCTTTTTCTTCCACTTCTTCACGGAATTTCTTAAGGGCTTCCAACTCTTTCTTCACTACAGGATTTAGTCCTTTATAAATATCCTCTTCTTGTTCTATCTCTGTTGTTTTAGCAGCTATTCCTAAATCTGTAAGAGCCTTTGATAATAAATCTGTACGATCTACATTGGTACTCTGTTTTTGTGTTTGGGCAGCCACGGATGTTAGCTCCTCTGCTGCTTCACCTGCTTGGATACTTCCATAACGCTTTTCAATACTTTCTAAAAAGGCTCTTTCTGCATCCGTTAATTTCCTCTTGTCAATCTTCATCTCTTCTTCTCCTCTCAAATTCTTATTGTTTTTTTCTACGATCCCTGATTCTTCTTCCTTCTTTCTTATAATATTTGCTTGCTTCCCATTAGACCACTTTGCCATACACTCTTGTACTACTATACAAAACTCATTGATACTTTCTTGCATTGCTACTAAGGATTTTGTACTATCTAACTCTTCATCATATAAAATTGAACAAAGGGAAGATTGTAAGACATAGCATATATCCCAAATTTCATCCGCTACCTTCCGATTATTGACTTCATTAATTTTCTCGTTGAAGCTTATAGAATCTCCTTTCTGAATTACTTCCATTGCACTATCAATTTCACCTTGATCTATTCCTGCTTCCTTTCCCATAAAAGCAAGTAAACGTTTCCAAACACTAACCCCCTTTTCTTCTTTTTTCGATTGCTCTTCTTTCTCTTTCCTTTTAAACAATTTAATATGTGCGTCTGGATTAGCACCCTCATCCACAAAATCTACTTTTTTAACTTTTAGATTTTTAAGCTTTGTTGCCACTTTCTTTTCCCCTTTCTATAAACTTATAAAACAAAAAGACACCCTTTTTTGGATGTCCTTGATTTATCAAATATGTATTATTTACACTTTTTATCTGGTCTCCCCTTCTGTTTCTACTCGTTCTGCCTCACCTTCAATAGAAAACATGGAATATGTCCCATCTTTTACCTTATCCCAAACTCCTTTATCTAAAACCTTAAAACCAATCCACCAGCCAATTGGAAGTGTACCTATTGGAATACCCATTGCCTGCATTTTTTCCTCTGTAAAGACAACACTTTCAATTAAAATAGCGGCGCCGCCTCTTTCGTGCATTTCGCCACCTTCACGGTACAGCTCCACAAAGTTATAGGCAGCATTTTCTAATTCTTCTGGTTCCACAATGTCCTGCTGCCAATCTTCAATTATTTGTCCATCTACCCGCATAGAGACGCTTGCCCAACCAAAAGCAAGCATCCTCTCATCATTAGATTTTATAATTTTAAACCTATTTTTTAAAACAGGATTGGATTTTTTAGGCAGATTTTTTACAGGGTTTATAATCAGATCTGAAAATTTTCTCATCTTATTCCTTTCTTCTCAAATACATTTAAAAAAGAGCCTTTTTAAGACTCTTTTTCAAAATATGGGCATTGGCATTTACATCATATCATTCCACGCCTCTTCATATTTATGTTTGCTTATTTCAATACATTGGTTATAAATTTCTTTGATTTCATCTGGTGCATCTTCTGATAAATGTAGATTTATCCCATCAAGAACCATATATGGCTTAAATTTATCCATCATTTCCAACATTTCTGTTGTAAAAGGAACTCTCATTCTATCACCTTCCTAATAATTCTAAAACACGATATTCTGTATATACTTCATCATATGCCTCTTCAGACATTTTTAAGTATGCGTAGTTACTAATATCAAGTATATTATAACCATTTTTCTTAAGTTTCTCAATATATTTTTTACATTTATTTCTTAATCGTACAAGATAATCTTTATCTATAGCACCATACTTCGAACGATAATTTTCTGCGTCTTTCCAATGAATCAGTTCATGTACATAGGTAGCAATACTATCTTGAGATGCTGCAAAACCCTTTTGTGTATTTAACAACACTTTTTTATCTGCAATATATTCATTTATATATAATATATTTGTATATGGATTATAAGATGCCAATGTACCCGTATTCATTTCTGTAATAGAAGCAATAACAATCGGTGGCAATTTATTAGTATCCTTAATATTTAGCACTTCTACTGCTTTTTCAATTCCTGTATCAATCTTATGTAATGTTTTTCTCGACAGATTTACATTATCTGACACATAAATTGTATTTTTTGCTGTTATAACTCTTTTTGAAGAAATAGATACCCCATTCTTTTTATTATCATTTCTAATATCTGTATCATCAAGTTTAACTTCTCTATAATCCTGTAGTTCTTCTTGTATTGGTAATGGAAAATCTTTATTCTCCCCAAATGAATATTTCAACTCATCTACTTCAACATACTCCACAGCACAGGCACATCTTGGGTGGGCTGGTGGCAGCATATGGTGCCCACGGAAAAGTATTTTTCCTTTAAAATCAAATTCTTTATCCATGTCCACTTCTACTCCATCAAGAGAACTACAAATACTACATACCCCATCATCACCAGATGTACTCCATCGCTTTTTTACAACTCCCAATAACCCTTGTTCTTGTGCCTGTCTCACCCCTTCATCTGCACCTCTATTATAAGCAAATGCACTTTCTGTCTGTGCTATCATCATAGCTCTTTCCCTATGTTGTCGCTCTGCATATTTGGCTGCTGCCTCCCGTGCCTTCTTTTGTATACTTTCTTGTTTCATTCTTGGATGATCTTTTTTTAATGTATCTACAATATTGTTATAATACTGAATATTTGCTTTTGCCTGTCCTTTTGTAAGCCCTATACACGGACGAATCAGCCTTGATAACTCATCTACTGTATAATGATCCCTTATTTTTTTAGTCAATAACGCTGCAATTGCTTGTTTCTGTTCTTCTGTACACATGGTTACAAACTCAGCCCCATGCTGTTTAATCCAATTTGTTATCCCAGAATTCTGTACCAGTTTAAATGAAAAGGAATCTAAAATAGGCTGACTTGTTGCCCCTATGGTAATTGCTTCCTGCCACATATGGCTCAGTTTATTCCCTACTAAAGTAGAATAGTCTTGGCTCCAAAGTGTCAGTAATTCCTGGCTTACCTCTCCTTCTATAACCACCTGCCGCAATTCCTGGTAACTAATTGCATTTTGCTGATCTTCCCAAAATCCACAAAGAATTTGGACTGGTTCACCTGTTACCATACTACTTTCTAAAAAATTTTTTAGCCTTTCCAAAACTTCTTGGCTGTTCTTTACCTTTGCCTTTTTCACCCACTTTGCAGGCCTTATCTGTATTGCCATAGGCTATATCCTTCCTAACCGTTTTTTAGCTGCAATTACTTTTTCTTCTGGTATCTCTTCCTTATCCAATTCTTCATTTATATCTGGTTCTAATGGTTGATTCTGCTCTTGTTGTTTTTGCCTTATCTCATCTGTTTCTCTTGTATCTAATGTCCTTCTTGGAAGATGCCCCACTTGCCTAATGTAATCTTCCAAACCATCATCTGGTACCAGTACGCCGATTCCAGTCATATCCTTAATAAATGCTGCTACCTTCTCAATATCCATATCTTCAATATCACCATGCGTCATTTTCGGATAATCTGCAATACCAGAAAAATGCTGCTTATTTATATCTATCAAAGAAGGAATCCCCTGGTTATTAAATGTTTCGCAAATAATATCAAGAAATGCCCCAATAGCAACTGCAAATAACTCTGTTTTATCAGAACTCAAAGCCCAACTTCCTGTCTTATCATGCCCTAAGAAAATAAAATCTGCTAATACTGTCATAGCAATTCTAGTATCATATCGGTTGATAATTGCATTTGTATCAAATTGCCTCGTACCACCAGAACTTAACAAATCCAATTTATAGCCATTTGGCAGGACAATCCCTTCCATTTCATCTCTTCGGATACTCTTTACTATACTCTCTAGCCCCACCCTAACATTCACATTTTCCTCTGTATCACTATCCCATAAATCAATCCCTTCTGGCGCATAAATAACTGGAAGCCCAGCCAGATCACGTTCAATTCCTATCCCTTCAATTTCTTGTATGCGCCGTTTAAAATACCATGAACGATACGCATTTCTCAATATACTCCTGCCTTCTGGGTTATTTTTTCTGCTCTTTGTACGGAATAATAAAGCTTTTGTTATAGGTATAGTATACCTTTTATAAGATGGATGTGGTATTTGTGTCATACCTAACAAATTATCTTCCTCATCATATTCCCACTGATAAAGTGTTTCTTGTGCTCTTATTGGCAGCTTCCTCCAGCCTATTAGCCCATCATTATATTTACTCTTTGTCCTGCTATCTTTTGTATTACCCATGCGCCGTTTATAAACAATCTCATGGTAACTCCAGCCGTATATCAGGAAGGATAAGATTTCTGATATAGTGTCAATCCAGGTCTCCTGCATATCATCCATACAACTTTTCACAAATTCTGCGGCTTCTTTGTCCTTACTTGTATTTCCACATGGTTCTACATTCCAAACTGTTTGCCTTACTAACATTTCAATTGCAAACAAAATAGCCCCTACCACATCATCATTCTCAGACATTTCATGATAAACAGCGATTCCTCGTTTTCCTCTTAATTCAGGTAAAAATTCCTCATAAATCGTCCCTCCATACCGCCTCTGCCCAATACGACCAATTTCTTTACTCTTTGACACCTATCCTCACCTCACTCTATCCCAATAGCTATTTTTATTTAAAGACGACAGTATTTTTTCATTTGGCGCACTACCTGTATATTTTTTAATCTTTCCAAGATATACAGAAAGTGCTGCTGCATCTGCCCTATCAGGGGAACTTACTCCACGTTTCTTCATCTCTTTTTTACTTTCAAGCTCTATCTTTCCATTGGATGCCATAAAATATTTCCTGATAGATAATTGAGCAAACGTATCCGCTTCCTCTTCTATCTCAATCTGTTTCCTTTCCATTAGTTCCCGTAAAACAGCCCACATATGTGTAGTCAGGTTATTATAATACTCGGCCGCCTCTTTTCCTTCTTTCGTGTCTATTTCAATTTTTTCAGCAGCATTAATTGGCACAATAAATAAACGATATAGCTGTTGCTCCCGTTTTACTTCCTTTAGCCGATCTGTTACTCCTCCGCCTAATCCAGTATCATCAATATTTACATAAATCCGGCCTTGGTAATCAGGAAATTCCCGCATTACTTTCTTATATTGGCTAACAATATCCCCAACAGTCGCCATCAAATCTTGCCCTTTTCTATGAACAGCCAATTTTAATTTTCCTTTTGTATTTCTATATATAACGGTCTCATCATCTCCAAACCGGGCAACATCTACGCCAAATATAATATATGGCATCCCCTTATCTTCTGGTAATTCATATATCTTGCTTCCACAATGTTCAACAAGGGAAAGCATAATAAAAACATCATCTTCCTGCTTTGGGAATTCTCCAAAAACTCTAACACGTACTACATTACTATCTGCCCCATATTTTTTAATAAAAGATTCTATATTTTGCTTATTGGTCCTTGGGCTATCTATAGATGAAACAGTATAACATTGGTACATAGCCCTATCTGTATGAAATGCTTCAAAAAAAGTGCCAGATGTCCTTGTTGGATTCCCGCACAACAGTAATTTATTATTTTCACCAGAAAGAGTACCAAGGATTGCCTCCATAATCGGGTCAGCCACACCAGAGGCTTCATCAACAATGAATAACATATTTTTCTCGTGGAACCCTTGCATATTCTCTGACTTTGTTGCAGTTCTGGCAGCAGCAAACCATCGTTTTTCATAGCCTATCATGTAGATATGGGTCTTTGTCCATTTTAAAATTTCTCGCAATAACGGCGATTGTTCCTGCCATTTTGCTACTTCAGACCATAACACATCATGAAGCTGCTGCTTTGTTGGAGCTGTTGCCACTACTCTTGGATAAGGAAAACATGTTAAAAACCATAAAAGGGCAACTGCTTCCATACCTGTTTTTCCAACACCCTGCCCTGACTTTATTGCAACTTTGGAATTTTCTGCTAAATCCATCAATGACTCTCTCTGCCATTTATCAGGGGCAAACTTTAGCGCTTCCCTTGCAAAAACAACGGGATTTTTTTGGTACTCTGGTATTCTCTTTTGAAAAAATCTTTTTCTTAATACCCGTGAACTTTCACTCATTATTCTCTACTTCTTCCATAACTGCTGCAACCCAATCATCCACCACTTCTTTTTCGCTTCCCATATTTCCTTGCATTTTTTCTGTTTGAACCTTTAACAATTTAATCCGGTTTCTTTGTTCCTCTGTTGCCATATCCCAGTTTTTATGTAACATTTCATCATACTGTTTTATTAGAGAACGAAGTTCTGCCTGTGCCCTTGCCTGTGCTTTTAAAAATGTTGCCTGCTTATCCCATGCTTGTTGCACTTCCCATCGTTCCTCTATCACATTTTCCCCATCTTTATGCTGAATCTTTGTTGTAGTCATATCTTCTTTATCATGGACATACATAATCTGTTGTGCCCGGATAATTGCAGCATACGCTATCTGGATATTCTCCCACAAAATATCTAACTGAGATTTTTGTTCTATTTCCTGAATAATAGAAAAAGTTTCTTTTGGTAGATGCCTACTAAAGAAACCATGTTTTTCTGCATTTTTATTTTCTGGTGGTCCAGTACCTCCATGTCCTTCTGCATTTTTATTTCCAGCCTGGCCGCCTCGTTTTTTTGTTGTACAACATTTAGAAGATTGTTGTACAACATTCCATTTATCTCTACTTTTCCAAACAGCAATCACTTTCTCATCTTCATTTAAAAGATTTGCTATTTCTCTATTTGTGATATTTCCCCTATGATTTTTATAAATTTCAAAAGCTTTATCCCGATTTGGATTCCTGCTTCTTGGCAAACCTCACCACCTCTCATTCGTTTCGTTTTGAAAATTGGAAAAAAGAAAGAGACAGCCGAAGCTATCTCTCTATAAAACCCTTAACTTTACTCTTTATTACTTTCTCTTGCAAACAAATATCCACTTAATGTAAATAATAATGTTTTAATAATCTCCATCAAACCTTCTGTTAAAGGAGAAGCCGATTTATTCAAAATAACATTAATACTGGTATCAACTACATATATTATACCCAGCATTACCAAACAACCTATAATGAGATTAAAGGCCCTATAATATCTTTTTTCTTTTCTTGCTGCCTTTTTTTCTTTTTGTTTTATCTTGATTAATTCAAGAGTATCCTTTCCTTGCGCTTTTGCTATTTCTGGAATAGGTTCATCTAATTCTTTTTCAGCTATACCATACAGAAAATTCTCTTCTTCATTCTTTAAATTATTATCAACACTCATAGGCATTTATATCCTGTCTTATATCCATATCATTTAGATATGGTTCTTTTTTAGATGCTGCCTTCCACCATGCAGTTCCATTCCTATGCGTTATAGAAGATAAAAATACACCATCATACGATTTATATTTATTCCATATTTTATCCAATGATTCTTTAAATTCTGGTGATGTTTTCTCTGAAATAACATAAGCTATTCCATCTTCTCCACATGCAAATTCTTTAATAGCATTAGCTCCATATTTTTTAAATTCATTATACAAACTTTTAAGTACTGGTCCATATTTCCAAGTCTCAAATCTTTCATCAAACAACATTCTTCCTGTTTTACTAAGATAATCTGCATATAGAAAATATACCATCTTTTGTAACTTCATTGGTGTCATATCAATATCTTCTTCAAACGAACGCCACAAAACGCTATTAGCTACACTATAAGCATCTGCCATAATAACACCTCCACCAATATATTCTTCCTACTTTCTAAGATAATATTAGCATTATTATGCAAATATGTCAACCTAATTATCAAACAAATGTTCGTTTTTTCAGAACGTATGTTCTGTTCTATATATCATTCTGGAAATAATTTATTTTGGGACAAAGAAGTACAAAACGGATAGTAAATAAAATAAATGAGCTGAAAAAAGTGGTTTCAGCACTTATCCAGCTCGCATTAGAAATCGGAACTCTTCTTACAGTAATCAAACTGATTATAGAAAGTATCCAATAAGGGTAAGAGAGAATCAGTCCTCCCATTCCTTCAAAACTATTACATCACATATCAATTATAAAACTATTATTTCGTATTTTTTGCATAATTCTCTATTATAATTATATCATACTTTTTTGTTTAATTGGTTTAATTTGTTTAATCTTTTACTAATTTTGAAATAATTTGTGATACCCTTCCTTTCGTATATCCTACTTTTTTCGCTACTTCCACCGCTTTCATTCCATCAATATATCTGTATGTAAAAATTTCTCTTTCTTTTGCCTCCTTTATTTTTCCAATAAACTGTTCCACTTCTTCTATCTCTTTTTCCGCCTTCACAATTTCCTGCTTCCATTTTAACGTTTTTCTATGTATTATATCAACTTCTATAGGATCATTCATCTGTACAGAAAAGCGCTGTTCTATATAAGGAAACTCATGAGAGGAACCTCTTACTTTTCCCATTACTACTGGTATTTCCTTGCATTTTTCTTCCTCTATTTTCTTCTTGTTTCTTTCTATCAGCCTTTTATTTGCCTGATATGATTCTAACAATCTTTTATTCATTGCCCCTCCTACTGCTGCCTATCTGCTAAATTACTTATCCTCTTTTCTAACAGCCCTTTCTTCTTCTCATAATATGGATAGGAAAACCCTGTGATTCTTACGATTCCTAATGACTTTTTCCCCTTCTTTCCACAGGATACCGAATCGGATTCTAAATAGTCGCTTTTATTCATTTTTTCTATTTCTCTTTGAAGCTCTTGTATCTTTACTTCCTTTTCTTCTATTTCTGCTTTTAAATCATTTAGCTGCCCTATCAAATATTTTAAATTTTCACCTTCATGCCTCAATTACATTCGCCCCTTATTCTTTATTTACTCCTATTAAATTTTTTCTTATTTACTGTCCTTTTGCAACATAGTGATCCATTCCTCTATGGTTATCTGCTTTTCTTTATTCGATTCTTCCACTTCTGTTTTTACAATACCAATTATTTTTGCAAGCAGATTCATACCACACCTTGTTCCCTCATCAGGATTCTTATCATATTGTCTTGTGAGTGCCCTCCACGCATTATCAAGGCTTTCGATTACTTCTTTTCCTGTCACCTTTTTCTCCTCTCTTTCCAAACAGCGTTTTCTTATTTCATCAATATGTAACCCACCCAATTCTTCACAATATCCATTCTTATCCAAAATTAACAGGAGTCTCCCATCTGAATCCGCCCTTTTGTATGTAGTAAGAAAACATAACTTTGCCTTGATTTCATTAGGCGTCCCCATTTCCTCGTACTCTTTTAACTTAGAACATTCCTCAACCGTGCCGATTGCCCGGTACTGCTGGATTTCTTCAAGGGCTTTGATTGCCGTTTTTGACGCTTCATTAGAAATGTCACTACCAAAAGGCATTTCTATATTCTGTTTTAGTTCTTTGATTGCTTCATTCTCCGTCATTCCACTACCTCCTTCCTACTCCACACGGTTTTTAAACTCTCTATTCCCAAATAAATATTTCTCCATGACGATCTGCTCATTCTGCAATCGCCGTAATGCTTTTATTAGACTTGTATTCTGCTTGTCTGTATAAAAATTATGTACCTGCTCATATAACTGTACCCTATCTTTTGCTTTCCTCCTCCTTTTGCGGCTCTGTTGGAACTTTGTAGCAACTTTATTCCTTTCATTTTTATTGGGCGCAAGTTCTATATCATGGATAAAAGTCTGTGTTTTACTATCTTCCCTTCCTACCTCCTCATAAGCAGATTCATACTCATTCTTTGATGTCTCTAGGAAATTTAAAAATTCAGCTATGATTTCACTTGGTTTTTTCTCCATTTTCCCTCCCCCTCCTCCCTTCTTCTTTTCCTCTATTTTCTACATAAAATCAAATAAACGGATTTGCCCCTGTTCTGGTTCAAAATTCATCCACAGCACTTCCTTCTTTCTGGTACATGCCTGCGAATAGCAAATGATTTCTTTTCGCCTCCAACCCTTTAAACGACTATGATACAATTCATTTTCATATCCTGACAACAATACAGGTCCCTTATGGGCCAACAATTCCTCTAATAATTCCTCATGCGCCCGATTATCCATCTCATATTGGTACTGCTTTCCATGCCGTGTACTAAGAACATAAGGCGGATCTGCATAAATCAGAACATTCGAAAAACAAAACCTTTGTATTAACTCTGCTGCTGGTCGATTCTCAATCTGTACTCCTCGAAGCCGTTCAGCGGCCTGCATGATTTTCTCTGGTAACTGTACCCATTCCCCTGCTGCATATGCCTTTTCCCTTCCCTGCACATCATTCTTCCAGCCTACCTTTTCTCCATTGGTTCTAAATCCATGCCCCATATTCAGACGTATATAAAAGTTTACTGCTTGTTGAAGGCTATCTTTTGGTATGGTTGTATAGGCTTCTTCGTACACTTGCCTAGCATATGGTATCCAGTAAATTTCATGGGCCAGTTGTTCTGGGTCTTTCTTTATCCACTCAAAGAGATTCACTACATTTCCATCTAAATCATTGATTGTCTCAATATTAGATCGTGGCTTACGAAATAAAACTGCACCACTTCCAAAGAATGTCTCTAAATAACTATGATGTTCTGGAAAGAACTGGATAATCCAATTAGCTATCCTCCATTTACTTCCTGGATATTTCATGACTGCTTTCATTTTTTACACCTTCTCAAACCTTGTAAATGTTTGACATGCAGTATCATAGTTATAATAAATGAGTTGTTCCTCGGCTTCCTTTAGAAGTTTTTGGGTTTCTTCCGCCCCTATTTTTTGCTCTACCAATTTTTTGAAGATTTGATTCGTTTGAACTTTTATTTCTATTGCTGTGGCTTTCCTTGCTTTCTTTGCCTCTATTATTCTTGCCTGTCTTTTCTTTAGTGCCACTTGTAAATTCCTATATGCTAGATCACTTTTCCAATTCTTATGTTCCCTTTTATATTCCTCTATTCTTGCCATAATGGAAGAAATCTCGATTTTTAACCTATCAATTTCTTCTTCCACATGATTTGAATTGTATGAGAAATCATATCCACACTTTGGACATCTTAAATGGATCGGTTTTGTTTGTCGTAATTCCATGCTTCCTTGTTCCTCCTATTCTCCTTTCTTTATCACACTTTTATACTTCCTCTCCCCAGCAGTCCCACACTTCTACCTGCTGCCTTGCAAACAGTTCTATCTTCTCCTGATTCCCCAGAAGCTCTACTATCCTCTTCCTTGTTTCCTCTGGCTTCTTACTATGGTGTTCTACTGGTGATTTTATGATTTGATGGACCGCATGGGACTTTACACACTGCCCCGCTTTCGTCCCTTTGCTGATCCCAAGCAAACATACTTCTGCATTTGCCCTTGTATATGCCCCCATTCCCCAGAAAAGGGAAGCGGTTCTTTTATTTTCCTTCACCCACACAAAAGCGGCTGTTTTATACATAAATCCCCATGCTTCTAACACATGTAATGCCTCTCCAATATTGGGAAAGGTTGCCCACAGAAAGCAAATCGCTTGGTTCGTTTTTATCTCCTTTACGGGCAACCTGCATATCTCTTCTGTGCGCATAGTCTGGTAATGCTGCTTTGCCATTCCCCTTGCCTGTTTCTTGCTTCCTGACTGCTTATACTCCCATGGGGGATCGGCATAAATAATCTCATACTTCTTCTCTGTGTGAAAAATATCTATCCTCATTACCCCATCAACTTTCTTTCTAGCTCTTGAAAATCATAGTTCCGCTGCTCAAAATTAGCAAAATTCTTTTTCTGATTTTTGGGTTTTTCTGGCTTTTTGGGTGCTATGTACTTACCAGGCAAATATTTTTCAAACACAAAATTCTTCAAGAAATTTTCTGCGTTATGGATATATTCCTCTGGCGTTTCCTTGATTTTACAAGCTTCTGCATAATTTTGAGCACACTGAACAAGCTCATTCTCTGTGATTTTTCCAGTCAGCAAAAGAGAGGTATACTCATGTTCTGTCATAAAACGGTTGCTGTCTTTTGGGTAGGCAGATAAAAACTCCTCAAAATGCCCTACGGGGGATATAGGGGGAATCTCTTGTTTTGTTTCGTTTTTGTTTTGTTTATATAATGTGCTACTATTTTGCACACTATTTTGCGTACCATTTCGCACACCATTTTGCACACTATTTTGCGTACTAACTTGCTTACTTTTTGCTATAGTGCTTTTCTCTTGCTTACTATCTTGCCTACTTTCTTGCACACTCTCTTGCTTACTTTCTGCTATAATCTTATATAAAGTTGCCTTCGTCCCCCTTTCCTTAAAATCAATCACACCTCTTTGCTTCAATTCATTTCTCGCTTTCAGTATTCCTGACCTACTTAGTCCCGTCAGTACGGATAGCACTTGATTTGGCACTTGAAACCACTCTGTCCAGTTGCTCCTGTTGCATACATGCAATAAAGCCATGTATAACGACACCTGCCCTGTAGACAACGGATTTGTCATGGCCGAATCCCAGAATAAATTGATTAATGAAATATAATTCATTTGCCATTCCTCATTTTCTTATTATTTAAACTTCTATGATCCTCACTTCTACCCTTGGATTTTCCTTATCTACCTCAAAGGTATCAGAAAACCCATCAATGTTATTCCACCCATCTCCCTGTAATACACCACTTCCCACAAGCCCATCTTGGATAATTTTCCTTCCATAAGAGCTTATATTATCTTTGTCTCTTTGTTTATTGATTTCATACCAGGTGTATTCCATAAACACAGGCTTCTCTATTTTTATCCCTTTTAATTGCTGCTTCACATACTGGATAATCAACTCTTGATCCGCTTTTTTCATTTGTGATCCTACATATCTGTTTGTTCGTTCCGCATAAATATAATCATTCAAATTATGCAGCTTCCCAGGGATTACTAATACATACTCCATCTTGTTTCCTCTTTTCTTCTGGCAGCTTGTTTTACTTACTGCCAGAAGTTTATTCATTGTTATTTTTTATAAGCTGCCATCATTCTTTCTACTTCATCTGGTGGCAATGTCTCAATCCCTACTTCTTTACATTCACCCACCAGACCATCAATTAAACGGGCCATCTCTTTTGTATTATAGCTGCTAGAACCTCGAAGCATAATATAGGTCCGATACATAATCCCGTCTATCCCTTCCTTCACTTCAGATGTTGGCTTGATATGGTACTCCTGCCCCTCATATGCTTTCCTATAGGCTAGTTCTGTATCAGGAATCACAAGATATACGATCTTCCCATCTACCTCTTCTATCTGCCCATATTTCCGAAGCATATCATTATGTATCCAAGCATTAGTTTGTCCTAATTTATCGGCTAATTTCGTGACTAGCTTCCAGTAATAGGCATTTGCGTCCAAGCTTCTCTTTTTTCGATATTTCTTCATCTCTACCGATAAAGGAAACTCTTTGAACTTCTCTACTTCCTCTGGCCTTGCTTCTAGCTGCAAGGTGACTTCTGTCTTTTTAGTTAGCCAGTCTAGGCTAAGATTCTTTACTATCCCTTTACAAATCATTGCTTTTTCCTCTTATCCATCAGAAAAACCCTTTTTTTATTACTCTCATTTTTGATGGATAATGCTACAATTTGCTTTTTTTCATATATGATTTGTTCTATATAAAATTTATTGTAACAAGTTAGAATATCATTTCCATTCTTATCTTTTCTACCACTCTTCTTAATTTCACAACAATCAGATGGTATCCAGATAAAGGGAGCTGTGTATAATTCCCTTCCAATCCCCCAATTAAAGCAGGCCCTTTTAAAAGAATCCGATGCTTGTCCTTTCTCCTTTTCTGTATAACTTTCTATTCCAACATCTTGTTTCCATACCCACACAGGAGCCTCATTCTCTGCTTTATAATTTATGTTAATCCCTACATTACAAAACAAATTTCCATTTATTAATTCATGTGTTCTTTGCCAATTTTCTGGTCCTACTGTTTCATCTAACACATTCATGTCACACCTTGCATCCTTATAAAGTAAAAGAGAAATTCCAGAATCTTTTACGGTAGCAATACGACATTCAATCTCTGCCTCATTCAATGCACGAAAATTAAGCATTCCCATATACTTCCCTTCCTTTTAACGTATCACAAGACTTTCTCCCCGTTCTTTTAATACTGCAAAAGATAATTCTTTTCCATTTTCAAGTTCTTCACGGATTTTTTTCTTATCTGGCTCTTTCTTACAATATTCGTCTGGAACCACTTTATCAGGAAGAAGTTCCACAGGTTGTAACCCACCATTCTTTTGAATCTTAAAGGAAAATAAATCTGTCTTAAAATTCCGTTTATTGGTTGCTTTCATGCTTTCATAAAGCTTTTGTTTCAACAATTTACTTCGATTATTTAGGGTATTCATTCTTTCTGTCATACGGTTAATTTCTTCTTCATATTTCTTGGCTTCTGCGTTTAACTCTTTCATGACACGTGCATATCCATCTGCTTTCGCTTCTAATTCTCCTTCGATTCCTTCTAATGTATCCGCAAACGTTTTCGAATCAATCGTTTCTTCACTTTCCAGCATTTCTAATAGTCTAAGGTAATCCCCTGTAATTTCATATAGTGTACTCATCTTCCTTATCCTCCCTTTCTATTTCTTGATAAGCTTGTCCCTGCCTTTTTAAGCGTTTCTTACTAGGGATTTTGCTTTCCGTAAGATCAATATAAACTTCTATTTCCTCCATCTAATCCCTCCTTATCTGTAGTAATTTAATAGTATTTAACCCAATTACCAGAATAAAACCATTCCATTAATTCTTGCTTTAATTCTTCACTTTGCCCAATTCTTTCCAAAGCATATTGATATGCGTCCTCTTCTGATACAAAAATTCCTGTCCCTATTTCTTCATACCCTGATCCGTTTAATTTTATTTCTGGTTGCTGTGATAATCCTTTTTCTAACAAGAACCATTCGGAATCAACCACCATTCTATTCTCTAACATGATCCTCTTCCTTCTCCTTCCTTTTGTTATTTCTTCCTTTTATAAAAATAAATGATTCATCTTCTTGACTTTTCTCATATTTTGTCATATACTTTTTATGTTGATATGACTTATATGAAATGTGAATGAGAGAAGAGAGCTGTTTTATATGGCTCTCTTTTTTTCTCTCCATTTTCTCTGTTGTTTCTTTTTCTGTGCTTCTATCATTTCCAATTCAAAGCAGCGCATCTGTTGTGAATCATAATAGAAATTCCCTTCTTTGTCTTGGTAATAAAAATAAACATCTTCTTTTGTTTCGATTGCCCCTATATAGATTGCATTATTGGGTGGGGTAAGCCCTGGAAAGGACCATGCGTTCTTTCTTGCTTCTTCTAATACTTCCTTTTCCTCCATGAATCGTTCTTATCCTTTTTGTACTGTTTCCTTTGTTGCTTCTTGGTTCTGTGCCATTCTTCTCATATAAGCAAAGATTCTCTTCTTGGCACCTGCTTCCAACTTTGTCTTTCTTACAAGCTGATACCCTATCATTCCTTTGTCCAATGTTGCCTTCTTTTCTTCCTTGTTCATGTCCTTCTTCACCTCCCATTCCTCCTCATACATCATAAATTCCAACTAATCTTATATATAATTCTTCCCATACTGCTTCTTTACAAAGGATTTACAGGTATCACTTACCCTTCTGCTCTTTACTCGGTTTCCTGCTTTACAACAACCAGTATATACTGGATAATATGCTTCCCCATTTTTTAAATAATGCTGGATAAAGTTTTCACAGTATTCGCAGTTCTTTGGCACTTCTATACCACTGCATATGTCCTTTAACTTCTCAAGCTGTTGTTTTAGTGCTATGTTTTCTTGTTCCAGTTCCTGTACTTTTTCTGCTACCATTGGCTTCCCTCCTATGCAGTGCTCAATATGAGCACTTATTTATAATGCAATTATAGTGTACAATTTGAACATTGTCAATATAATTTTAGGAGGATTTTACTATGTTTCCAAAACGACTAAATGAAATTCGAAAATCTAAACATATCACAGCACAGCAAATGGCTGATTTTCTTTCAATGGGCCTTCGTGCTTACCGTAATTATGAAAGTGGTGATCGTTTTCCATCTCCTGAAAATCTTATTAAAATTGCTGATTTTCTTGATGTATCTATTGATTATCTTTTAGGGAGAGATGATTTTCTGAAAGCTCACGGAGTTTTCTTTGATTAATATGAAATAAATCCTCAAGCGCATCCCAAATCTCAATACCACCAAGTCTTTCACCACTTTCAAGTGATTTATAATATCTTTCATGAATTCTTAAATATTCAGCAACCTCTTTCTGTGTCATGCCCGCCCTCTGGCGGGCTTCTTTCAGGTTCTTTCTCATAACACTCCTTCTTTAAACGTTATCTTCATGTAGCAAGAAACTTATTCACAAAATAAACTTGACCTTTTCCTGTTACCTTTGTTGTCCGTGTTATCCTCACACTCCCATCTGGATTCTGCACACTGCTTTCCTTCACTTCAAACAGCCCTCGCTCCAGATACCTCTGCTGTGGCATATTTTTTGATGATCCACTTTTGATAAGATAATTCTTCTCCCTTAACCAGTCAAACAACCGTTTCTGTCCGATTTGTACACCATTTTGACAAATCAACTTCGCCAAATCACCTATCAATATAGAAGTCTGGCTTGTGCTGACGGCATCTGCGAAGATTGTTTTCGGTCTGTCCTGTTCGATTTTCTGTGTAAGTGCATGGTTTTCAAACTTTAATTTGTTAATCGTTTGATCTGCCATTTTCAAAGCTCTTGCAAATACCTGTTCTGGTGTGTTCCATGCCTTTTCCATATCAATCAAGTACTGGCGACACTGCTTCCCTTTTTCTGTCCGGCTCATCAGGCAGATATGCTTTGCCATATCAACTGATATGTTGTAGTCCTGTAAATCCTTTGTTCCTCCATATTGATTGCTCTGTACCTGTAGGTACACACCTATGAAATCTTCTCCTTCGACAAATCCCTGTGCATTCATTTCAAACCATACACTGAAACGCTTTTCAATTCCAAGTGCTTTATGTAACTCCCTTGCTGATACCATCTGTGTATCAAAGTTGACTGTGATAAAATGATTCATTGTTTCTTTCACCCTCTTTCTTCATTTTTCTGCCGAAAAAACCACATATTCCCCATCTGTTTCCATGCTTCTGTCCCTGGCAGGTATCCATCTGATGTAAAGTAATATATATCAGATGGCAAATCATTATAGAGAAGGGCTGCTTGGATTGCCTCCCAGACCGAATCTGTTACTTTATACTGGTTCATATCCCATGCCCCATAAAACTGAATAGCGGGCTTTGTTTGATAAATTACTCCTGCTATGGTATTGGGAAAAAGCTCACTTTCTACACGGTTTAAAATGGTACATGCAATATAATATTGAACCTCAAAGCTCTCCCCTCTGGCCTCTGCCATAATGACTTGTCCCAATATCTCCCATTCATAGCTTGTCAGATTATAAATCCCAAATGTCTTTGTAAGAGGTAGTAATTCTTCTAGTTCCTCTTCTGGCTCTTTTATGATATGGATAGAACTTCTTGCTTCCTGCTTCTGGAAAAAAGTAATTGTTCTTTTTTCCTGCTTACCAGAAAGGATAAAGGAAGCAAGAATGGCTCCTATTATGCTATATCCTATGACTCTCAATCTTTTCCTCCAAAAACTTTCTATACTAAATCTTCATCTCTTCTATAAATTTTTAATGAGATATTCAACTTTTTAAAAATGCGCATTAGCTCCTCTATAGTAAATGTTTCTGTCTTTTCCATGCGATTATATAATGTCCTTGATGAGATTCCTGCTACAGCAGCTAATTCCTCGTACCCTATACTATACCGGGCCATTCCCCCAGATATATAATCTCTTATAGCCCCACGTTTTTCTTCCATAGGGGAAGGCTTTAATTTAGGCATTTCCTCATGCTCCTTTCAATTTTTTAGTATTACATCACATATTTGAATTACAAGTTTATACTGCTCCTGAAAATGTAATTCTTCTAACACTTGATACATTGTCATGTATGTATGAACTTGTGGTTCTGCTAAAAGATTTCGAAATACTCTTTCTACCTTCTGGATTTTCTTTTTTGATACTTTTTTAATATTCTTCTTCACTTTACCTCTCCTTTCCTATCTTTTATTGCCTCCTATTTTCTAATCTTTTAAATCAATATAGAACTGATTATCATCTTGCCATGTGAAACTCTCAACCTCTCTATCCTCATATTCCAGAATGTTATCTTGATACCAATTCCCATGGGCAAGTACATGAAGCTCCTTATCACGAATCCATATGCTTGTCTTATCATGAATCAAACTTAATTCAAAGATTTTATTTACTGTCATATTTGATAATTTCCCTCCTCATATGCCTTCTCTTACAAAGTAAGCAATCGTTCCTTCTCTTCTGGAGTAAACTCCAAAATCTTAAAAAGTGTTAAAAGGTCCCCATAACTAAACGGGTCTTTCATTTCCCCTGATTCATATTTTTTTGGATTCAACCGTTCTGAAACGGCCTGTTGTGTTATACCAAGCTCCCTAGCAATATCTTCCTGTGTTAAACCCCTCATGTGCATGTTCTTTTTAATCCAACCAGTAAGGTCTTTTATCATGTAGTCTTTTTTCTTCCTTTCTATTCTAGGCATAACTTTCACCTCCTTGTTATATGTCTCTGATACAATGTGTATATCTATACATATCAAATATATATTTCTAGTCCAAAATTCATAAACTCAAACTATATTTCTTGTTTCATATGTTCCTAACTCAAAGTAAGGACAAGTATCATCTGGCATAGGATTCTTCTTTCTTCCCTTACTAACTGGAACTTTGCATATGCAATGTCCATAATTAATTGGAACATAATTCTCTTGCCCATCTTTCTTGTAATGCTGAATGTAATTCTTACAATACTGGCAGCTCTTCGGCTTCAGAACCTTATTCTGTTCTATTTTGCTGTTGATTTCTTCCAGAGCTCTTCTTAAAGCTCTGTTTTCTCTTTCTAGCTTCATAATTTCTTGTGCTAGCATTGATTTCCCTCCTTTTGCTAACATATTATATCATTATGCTAACATATGTGAGTAGAAAAGTCAATTTATTTTTGCTACAATATGCTAACAAATGTTAGGAGGGTTATATATGGCTATTCAAAAAATTCAAACAGGACTTCGCATTGATGAAACAACATATGGAAAGCTAAAAACTATTTCCGAAAATGAAAATCGTTCCTTAAATAATCTGATTGAATATGTACTCAAAAGTTATTTATCAGATTACGAAAGGAAAAATGGTACTATTCTAGTTGATTCCTTTCCAGAAAATTAAGCCCTATATCTATTAGTACAAGAATTAGCTGATTGATGGAAACACCCATTTGATCAGCTCTTTCTTTTATTCTGTTATATTGATTCTCTGGTATTCTTAACCCAGTTTGTATTTTATCTTCTACTACTTCTTTCAAGTTCTTTCTCATAACACTCCTTCTTTAAAAATTTATTTGTGCATTATAATCACAAATCAACATCATAGTATTCGTACATGGTTTCCAGTTCTTCGCATATTCAACTGCCTCTTCAAATCGTTTCTTTGACACATTATTTCTTGCATTAACTTTAAAATAACATTTCAAATCATGGTTACACTCCGCAAATACTTTTCTGGAAATTTCTTTATAGGCATTTGAACCTTTACCACCAAGCACATCAATTACTGTTTTATTAACCACACCTTCTAATACTTTTTGTTGCCCATAATCAATCGTTGTATTGTTTTCCAAATTAGTCACCCTGCTATCAAGGCTATCAATCATTCCCAGTTGGATACGCATCATGTCTACCTGTGACAATGGCTTTACTGCCTTGAAATAAGAATTTACCAACTGCCGTTGAACCTCCCAAGCCAAATCATCAGTAAAGGACTTTACTAACATCAAATATCCTTGTTCTGTAACAAGTACTTTATCCATATAGTCATTATCTGATATAGGAAATAAGCGGCTTGTACGAATTTCGTCAGAGCCTACAAGAAAAAAATCTTCGTTCTCTTTGAATCTCTTTTTGTTAGTATTGAAATTTCTTCTTGCTGTTCCATCTGGTCTTTCATGTGCTTTATCAATGTCCCTAAAGGTCACTACTCGTTGACCTCTATATTCCTTAACTGATATATCTGTGTTGCCTATATGAACCAAATCATTCATACTTTTTCTCACTCCCTTCCTATGTCTATCAGAGGACAAGTTTCTTGTCCTACATTAACATATAAAGTAATTGCCAACTTTGCTGGTTCCATCAAACTGGCAGAGTGTTCTAGTTTATACTCTTTTATATTTTTTATTTCTATACCATCAAGAAAAATCTGTTCTTTTTCATTAATGGACACTGTATTTAATTTTATTTGTACCACCTCTCTAACTATAAAAATCATAATCTTTTATTGTCTCCTCTCCCAAACTGTTGTATAATTAGGTACATAAACTCTTATTAGAGTTGAACATATATAAAAAATCAAAATATATAAAGGAGATTCTTATGCTTGATAACAATGAACTAAATATCAATTTACCTGACAACCTTATTAATAATTCAAACACAGCAATTAAGCAACTCTCTCGTACTGCTAGTATTATATTAGGATCAATAAATACCCTGTTAATTCCTATGGAAATAACTAGTGCTCTCGCTGAACACAAAGCAAAAGAATTCATTGAAAAAATTACGAAAACCGCCTCTAAAATCCCACCAGAACGATTAACCAACCCACCTATTTCTATTATAGGTCCTGCTTTCGAAGGTGCCAAATATTCTTTTACAGAAGATGATTTACGTGATATGTATGCAAACCTTATAGCTAAATCACTAGACAAAGCAGAAGAAGGAAAGCAATTTCTTTCTTTTATCAATATCATACAACAATTATCTCCTGCAGAAGCTCGTCTTTTTAAAGCTCTATTTACTGAAAATTCTTTTATGTCTTATCCTATTGCAACGATAAAATTCACAAAAGAAACTGGTTATATCGTTGCCATGGATTGTTTAAGTAGTTACCAATTTGAAGAACTAACCGAAAAACAAATTGCAAATATGCTTTTAAATTTTTCTCGTCTTGGTCTTATAGAAATAGACAAAACCACCTCTATTTCTGCTGATTTAAACGCCTATTCCTTTGTAGAAAAATCCGAATCTATGAAGGAAATCAAAAAACAAGCTGCCATATCTGGTTATGATGTAAGTTTTGACAAAATATTATTTCGTATGAGTTTATTTGGTAAATCCTTCTTTTTAACTTGTATCACTGATGAAATAGCACAATCGTTATTCTAATATTTCATTTATTAATTTACTGTTTTTTCATTTACATTATTAAAGTCTTAGATTCTTTATCCAATTTTATATATCTTTATTAAGCTGCTCGTTTTGTTTTTCTTCATGAGCAGCTATTCTTTTTATTCTAAATAGACAATCTCAAAATTGAATTCAATTATAATAATTTTCAATATAGATAATTCTCTATTAAATTTACTTTTACTTATCTTCTAGTTTTTATCCTTGCAATTTTCCAAAAAATATGATATATTCTCTTTTATCCCCCTAGTACATTTCAAATGTTACTAGAGAAAACTATTACAACCCCGGTTGTTAGCATCCGGGGTATTTTTATTGTAAACATACCCATTTCTTATTTTATTTTCTTCACCAATCCTTATAATATCCTCCTTGTACTTCGCCTTCTTCTGCCCTATACTAAATGTACAGGCTCTCCGCCAAGAGCCAAATACATAGGAAAAGGAGTGATATTGATGGATATTATTTTTTGTCAGCCTATTACCAATGAAACTATTTCCATTGTCCGCGAACGTTACACATCTCTTGGATGGGGCGAGATATATCTTCGAGGCAACGGTAATAATGTAACCGAATTACATTTCAAATGGTGCAAGGAAACATCATTTATGCTTCCAGACGTCTCCGATCTGGGGCTAAGCTGCCCCCATAGGTTATAAAAACTTCTATCGGAAGCCAATCCTCCTTATGATCATCAAAACCATAGAGAGGCTTGGCTCCAAAATTTCTAATCTGCTCCTCCGCAATCTCTCTTTTAAATGCAATACATACATTCGGACAATTCGCTGGCAAATTAACTGAAAGCCAGTTACAAATCTTATCTTTATTCATCTTATTCCCCTTTGGTTTCTCTTTCTTTCATTTTCTGGTAAACCCATATACAATCTCTCCCTTTTCGGAAAAGTGTTCCCACTGTATATTTACCTCCTCGTATTATAAAGTAATCTGTCTGTTGAGTTTTGCATTTTATAATCTGACACTGGTATATAACCCTCTTCAAAAACTTTCTTTTCCTTCCAGTCTCATTCTGCCACTTGTGTATATGTAGTTCCGGCTTCAAATCCATTCATATATGCAGTTATGACCATAACAATAAAAGGACGTTTGTTTTCTGGAACTTTCGCCAGTTCATTAAGAAATTTCTCAGCATCTGTTATTTGCTCTGGTGTAAAATTATTTTCCTTTTTCATATAGTTGTCTCCTTTCTGCAATAGTTTTGTATTTATGAAAATTATATATCATAAACACAAGTTAGTCAATAACATTTTTGTATTTATGAAGTTTTTTGTATTTATGAAGTTTTAACTTGACTTGAAAAATAATTGAATGATATAATTTGATATAGAAAGTGAGGTGAAATTCTTTTGAATACTGGGAAACGAATAAAAAGACTGCGAAAAATGTTGGACTTAACACAACAAAAATTTGGGGAACGATTAGGGATAAAAGGAAATACGGTTGCACAATACGAATTAGGAAAAAGCAATCCAGTTGACTCTGTTGTTTCCTTAATCTGCAGAGAATTTAATGTCAACGAAAAATGGCTTCGAAATGGTGAAGGAGAAATGTTTAACCCAGCACCAACTAATACCTTGGATCAGTTGGCCGAAAAATATAGACTTTCCAATGCGGATTATGTGATGATTGAAAAGTTTGTGAACCTGCGACCAGAGGTAAGACAAAATATATATGATTATTTCAGAGAAGTAGTCAGTGCATTTGCCTATGAAGATATAGAACCACATAAAATCTCTTCTCCTCAAAATCCCCCTGATAAATCTTGGGAAAATGGTCTAGCGAAAAGCCTTAATGAACAGTTATCTATGGAACTGCAAGAAAAATCA
>ERZ808051.908-NODE-908-length-24314-cov-10.606139_pt1 | contig 24314 bp, 22 predicted proteins | sample MGYA00380199_ERZ808051 | MGnify/ENA primary metagenome ERZ808051 (study PRJEB31490, sample SAMN06133391) | mouse gut metagenome | isolation source: J11 | host: mice | place: China: Chengdu | collected 2015-05 ...
AGCGAATGCCTGTGCAATACCGGAACCCATTGTTCCCGCACCGATAATACCTACTTTCATTGTAAGTCCTCCTTTATGTTTATAAATAAGTTTTACATATCACTCGAAAATCTTTGTGCGTCCCTAATCTTTAGACGACTACATGTTCTTGAACGGCTCTTTTACTTTTTCTTTGTTCTTATCAAGGAAAAATGCCATGCCGTATTTCTGATCTTCCGTCTCAAAGCAGTCTCCGAAAAGCTTCTCTTCGATCACGATCGCCTCATCCATACCAACCTCTAAGCCGTCATTGATAGCTTTTTTACAGTTGCGTACAGCAATCGGCGCATTCTTGGCAATGCCTGCTGCCATCTTCTCAGCTGCAGCCATCAGCTCTTCTGCCGGATATACCGCATTTACCAGGCCGATTCTTAATGCCTCGTCAGCCTTAATATTTCTTGCCGTATAGATCATCTGTTTTGCCATGCCCGGCCCTACGATCCTCGCCAGTCTCTGTGTACCGCCAAAGCCCGGTGTAATGCCAAGTCCTACTTCAGGCTGACCAAACACTGCGTTATCGGAACAGATTCTGATATCACAGCTCATGGAAATCTCACAGCCGCCGCCAAGGGCAAAACCGTTCACTGCAGCGATCACAGGAATCGGGAATGTCTCCAGCTTACGGAACACATCGTTGCCTTTCTTGCCAAAAGCTTCGCCCTCGGCTTTCGTCAGTGTGCTCATCTCGCCGATGTCCGCGCCTGCCACAAATGATTTCTGTCCTGCGCCGGTTAAGATCAGACATCTCACTTCATTCAGATCTACGCCGTCAAGCGTCTCATTAAGCTCGTCCAGTACGGTGGAATTAAGCGCATTAAGCGCTTTCTCACGGTTGATCGTGATAACGCCGACCTGTCCTTTTACTTCATATAATACAAATTCCATTGTATATGTCTCCTTTTAAATTATGATGTCCGCCCTATACAAGAGCAGCTCAGCATTCCCTGCACGAAGCTTTCTCCGCCGCTTCCCGGCTCTCTGTTCCATGCAGAGAATACCCGCTTCCCAAACTCTCTATGTCATTACGAAGCTTTCGTAATTCTCAGAACTCGGTGGGCTGTCTTAAGATCAGCCTTCGTATTTCTCAACGATCGTAGCACATCCCATACCACCGCCGATACACAAAGTAGCAAGACCCTTCTTCGCATCTCTCGCTTCCATCTCATGGAGCAGTGTTACAAGAATACGGCATCCTGAAGCGCCTACCGGATGTCCCAGTGCGATCGCGCCGCCATTCGGGTTAAGCTGCTTGTCTACATCGATGCCAAGCTCCTTGCCTACCGCTACGGACTGTGCTGCAAATGCCTCGTTTGCCTCGATGATATCGAAGTCTTCAATCTTGTAGCCAGCCTTATCCATAACTTTCTTGGTTGCCGGTACAGGACCGATACCCATAACTTCAGGTCTGCATCCTGCAAGCGCGCCTGCTACAAATGTTGCCATAGGCTTAACGCCTAATTCTTTAGCTTTCTCTTCGCTCATCACAACAACTGCCGCTGCACCGTCATTGATACCGGAAGCATTACCTGCAGTAACGAATCCGTCCGGATTGATCGTGCGCAGCTTCTGAAGTCCCTCGATCGTGGAACCCGGTCTCGGACCCTCATCAACCTTGAACTCAACCATTTCTTTTTTCTTCTTGATCATAACAGGTACGATCTCTTTATCAAACGCGCCATTCTTCTGAGCTTCTTCAGCCTTTAACTGACTCTTAAGAGCAAACTCATCCAGTTCTTCACGGGTAAGTCCCCACTCTCTGCAGATATTGTCTGCCGTTGTGATCATATGGTAATCGTTGAATGCATCCCAAAGTGCATCCTTGATCATCGTATCAACCAACGTGCCATTGTTCATTCTGTAACCATAACGTCCCTGCATCATAGCATAGGGAGCCATGGACATATTCTCCATACCGCCTGCTACAACGATATCCGCATCGCCTGCCTGAATCATCTGTGCTGCCATATTAACACAGTTTAATCCGGAACCGCACACTACGTTAATGGTAACTGCCGGAACCTCATTCGGAAGACCTGCTTTGATGGAGGACTGACGAGCCACATTCTGACCCTGTCCCGCCTGGATGACACAGCCCATATACACTTGATCAACTTTTTCAGGAGCCACTCCTGCTCTGTTCAATGCCTCTTTGATTACGATCGCTCCAAGCTCTGCAGCCGGAGTCGTGCTTAAGCCTCCGCCCATTGTACCGATAGCCGTACGACAAGCACCTGCCAAAACAACTTTTTTTGCCATCTTTTTTCCCTCCGTTGTGGTATGATTGTTAGATAAATCTTTGAATTTCGAGAGTGACAACGATTGTTATTTTTTTATCATTGTCCGCTTCTCCTATTGTATCATAGAGGTATCTGTTTTGCAATGCTTTTCTACCGCCGGATCTGCCATTTCACGGGTTCGGCGCCACTCTCTGGTATCGCCGATTTTCGCCGCTTCGCTGCGGTTTCTGTAAAGGAATTTGGTCAGTTCGTAACAGTCAACCCAGATCTCGTTACTGCCCTCTTTTTGAGATTCGTCAAAAATAAGCTGCAGTCCCCAATGAAGATGTACAACCTCTATATTATTGACATTTTCTTTCGTACTGTAACCCGTGTGTCCCATATAACCGATCACGTCCCCTGCCGTGACCACATCACCCTCCTTAAGTCCCTCCGCGTAGGGATAATTCTGGCGAAGATGCGCATAGTAATAATACCGGTTTCCGTCAAAACTGCGGATGCCGATACGCCAGCCGCCATATTGATTCCATCCCAACGCTTCCACCACGCCGGATTCGATCGCGATGATAGGCGAGCCAATCTGTCCCATCATATCATGTCCCAGATGAGGTCTGGAATAACCATAACTCCTGGATGAGCCAAAGTCATCGTAATGACTGTAGTCGAACCCTTTGGCAATAGGTGAAAAAGCCTTGAGCCCGTAGTAGCGTTTCCACTCACCATCTTCTTTCAGGGAAAATTCTCCTACCATACCGCCAAGCACAGCCGTATATGCCTCCAGATAATAATCATAATACTCCATATTCTCTGTCAGCGCCTCCATCGTTGTCTCGCCGCTTTCCAGTTTCTGCGCCGTCTCATTGATCTTTTTCACGCTGTTCTTATCGAATTTTCCGCCGGTGGATGCCCCCACATAAGCCAGAAGCTCGATCCAGTTTAAATGCACATCCTGTTCATAGGATGCCACATCCAGATCGTAAGCCGTCCCCATCGCCTCGCAGGTCACATTAAACTCCACCCATTTAATATAGTTACCCTCGGCAGACACTTCCACCGCCTCGCCGCTTTCCCCATCCCGGGCAATCTCCCGGGCCTGCTCTTCGCGGTCGCCAGTTTCTCCCGTCAGTTCCCTGCCTATAGCCACACACCCCAAGGCCAGCAGAAGCAAAAGCTCTATTCTGACCGCATACCGGATCAGGCTGTTACCTGACCGGCCTCCTATCCCTTTACCAATTCTCATAAGCACCCCATAATGTCTCCCATCCGGATATGACGCTTATGTCATATAATGCCAATTCCATACGCCAAACGCCGCGTCCCCTCACAGACAGAAAAATGTATGGTTATGTATATGAAAAACCCCTGCAGGTTATGTCAGCCTGCAGGGGTTCCCCTACTCTTCCTATGATATCTTCCGATAGACAAACTCTCTTTGGATCACAAAGCTCAGGAAAAACAGCAGAATATCTACCGGCATCTTAACAAACACCTCCGTGCCTCCGATCAAGCCATATAAGGCATTTACCACAAACGCACTGCAAAGCATCTGACAGACTGCGAGTACAAGATACCGCACCGCCGTAGCCGCTATATTCGCCTCGCTCTTAAACACTACCTTATAATTAATCAGGAAATTATACACGGCCGAGATCACTCTTGCAAATACCGTCGCCGCCACAATATAAGGGAGCCAGCTCACCCTGCCGTCAAGCGGATACAATATCCGGCAGAATAAATGGAAAAGAGCCAGATCCAACACGCTGGAGGACAGTGAAGAAAACAGAAACTTCCCGAACACCAGATAAATACGCACGGAATCCTTGATCGGATTAAAATGGCTGGTCTTATTATCCTCAATATACACTGTCTCCACCGGCACCTCCCGGATCGGAATGTTGAGATTCTTTGTCTCGATCAGCATATTTGTCTCATATTCAAAGCGCTCTCCCTTAACCTGCATCAACTCCCGCATAAACGATATCGGAATGGCGCGCAGGCCGGTCTGGGTATCCGATATGGATATCCCCAGCAGGTAACGGAATACTTTCCTGGTGCATTTATTGCCAAAAGACGATCGAACCGGCACCTTGGGGGCGTCAAAATCCCTACATCCCAAAACCAGAACCGCCGGCTCCTCCCACAGTGCACCCATACACGCCGCAATATCCGCCGGCGTATGCTGGCCGTCGGAATCCGCCGTCACGCAGCCGGGAGAATCAGCATATTCCCGTAGGCAAAAGTTAAATGCTGTTTTAAGCGCTCTGCCCTTGCCCAGATTTACCGCATGGCGAAGCACTGTGCAGTGCGTCATCCTCTCAGCCTGCGCAAAGATCTCCTCATATTGCGCCCCGCTGCCGTCATCCACTACCACCACATGACTGATTCCCTCTTTATGCAGCGCATTCAGGAGATTGATTAATTTTTCATCCGGCTCATATGATGGTATGATCACCGGTATATCATAACAGGAAGTCATGACAGATTCCTTTCTGCAAAATACGATCAAATACGATTACCCAAAACCCGTGCAGGCTCACAGATCCGGTGTTATGGACATCGGCGTCAGTTTCATGTCCATTCCGTCGTCCCAGATGCGGTAGAGCACACCGCATGTAAACTCATTTTCCTGCGTGATCGCGTCAAACACCGCTCCCACATCCGCATCCGTCTCCTCCACATAGAGGTACCCCGCATGCGAGCTCCTGATCTCCTCTACCATCCAGTCTGCCGGGGCATCATCCAGATTCACGCTCCTATACACGACCGAGACCGGAGACGCTTCATAATTCATATAACTGTTATTCACCCAACGCGGCGTATCCCCTCTTCTGATATAGCATACCCGCCTGCTCTCCTCTTTCCCAAGCGTTTCTGCCACATCAAGAAACTTCTCTTCATCCGTTCCGATCATACCCGCCCGTTGTGCCAGATGTGCCTGCGTTTCCTGCCGATAGCCAATGAAACCATGATACCCAACCTGATAGCCCGCTGTCAATGCCACAAACAGAATAAAGCACAGATAAGTGCCGTATTTTTTCATAACGCACGGTATTTTATCATGCTCAAAAAATCTTCCACCCTGCTCCAGCCATATCCCGCTGAGAAAGAGCAGCGTACCGACTGTAAAAGGCGCGCCGTAACGTTCAATGGATGAGATCATACCCGAGGCTTCCAGATACTGTGTCTCTGTGGCAAAAATCGTAATATGCGCGATAAAGATGATCCCGTAAAAGAGCGCGCCGCTGATCATGCTGAACCACAGCACGATCCGTCCATTCTTCTTAGGCAGCATATGAAATCTATAGAAGAGAATCACCAGCAGGCAGATACACACATAGAGCCCTAACGGCGTCAAATTAAGAACTGCGCTCTTCTCCTTATGCAGCGGCGACCTTACAAAGGCTTCGAGAAAGGCCCCTGCAAATTCTTTTGTATACCCGGAAATGCCATATTCATCCGTAGTCATATATTTAACCGCTGTGGCCGTAGTCTTAGTGACACGGCGCATCAACAGGCAAAACACCATCCATGTGCCGCCCGTACACAGAGGCGCTGCCGCCACTAACAGGGCCGACCGCCACCTGCGAAGTTTCTCATGCCGGGAAATCGCTGCTCCCTCATGCACAGTATGCATCTTTTGCCATTCGCACCACTGATACAGGAAGAAAAACAGCAATCCGAACAGCGCCCAGACAAACCCGATGGATTTGACAAGCACCAAAATCCCCATATAAAGCGCCAGTCTTCCATAATAGAATGCCGCCGGCTTATCTTCGCGGTCCGTCACGGCATATAGAAAACCGCCATAAATGCACGCCATCGTCAGATCCGCACAAAACCCATCATATCCATACACTTCCGCGATGCTCGGAAACATCCACAACGCCGCGCCTGCAAGAACCATGACCAGTATATTCCTGCCTTTCAGATTCTTAAGGAGCGGCATCAAGAATGCCAGATTCATCACATAGTAACCTGCAAAGGCATAGCCCTCCCTGAATTCTCCGGGATTCAGATGCAAAAACCACCACTTCATCAACTGCGCCCCCGGCGGATAGTCCCCAAACTCCGGCGCTACATTGCCATATCTGCCTGCAAAACCGTCCAGAAAATACAATGCCTTTACGTCTGTCGCCCAGAAATTGATATCGTCCCACCAGGTCACCACTTTGCCCATACTGCTAAGCACTGCCAGAAAGAGCAGCAAAACCGCCGCTATGAAAGAGGGATGCAGCGCGTTCTCCAGACACGCCTTTCCAAAAGCATTTCTCTTCTCCTTACCGGCAGATAACATCCAGCCGCCAAATACTATAAGCACCGCTGCTGCGATACCGTCGATCCATGAAAGATGGCGCAGCATGGCAAGCACATAGAGGATCAGGACGAGCGCACATACAAAAACCGGCAGCATTTCCACCGGTTTCACCCGAAATCGATATGAAAAACAGAAAAGACAGATCAAAACCGCTGCCATATGCAGCAGTATCATTATACTTGTCATATGCACACAATCTCCACACCAGAATCCTTTTTGCAAAACATCACCCTGTCACTTCTGACAGGGCGATATTGGTTTCCCTCATTCTAATCTTCCGGCTCGATCAATCCGTAAGTATTGCCTTTACGCTTGTAAACCACATTCACCTGATCCGTCTCCGCATTACAGAATACGAAGAAACTGTGCCCAAGAAGTTCCATCTGCACGCAGGCGTCTTCCGGATACATTGGCTTGATATCAAATTTCTTGGTACGAATGATCTGTACTTCCTCATCCTCCATATAATCTTTCTCTATATATTCCTGCTTAAAGAAAGATGCCGACTGTTTCTTGTCGATCAGTTTTGTCTTGTACTTTTTAAGCTGCCTCTCAATAATTTCCTCTACCAGATCGATGGAAACATACATATCGCTGCTGACCTGCTCAGAACGAATAATATTGCCTTTCATCGGAATCGTTACTTCAATCTTCTGTCGATCTTTCTCAACACTCAAGGTAACATGTACTTCTGTCTCCTCGGTAAAGTACTTCTCCAACTTGCCGATCTTGTCCTCTACTGCTGCTCTTAACCCCTCAGTTACTTCAATATTCTTCCCAATAATTATAAATTTCATATCACTCATCCCTTCCATTGGATTATTGTATAGTCATTATAGCATATTTGTCCCACTTGTTGCAACAATTCAAGGAACATGTTTCATCTTTTTTGACACCTTAAAAGTCAAGCCCTTTTACACTCTACATCGTGTGATTCCGTGTTTTCATGACAACTTCACAAAACGTTCGTTCTTTCGGTTACCATAAATCTGCTTTCTTATTTACAAAAAACACTGTGGATAAAGTGGATAACTCCGTGTATAAATCAATTATCCGCTAAAATATATCCCTTTACCCTGTGGATAACTCATCTTTTCAAAAACTTGCACATAACACGTGTTTTCGATTATTTTTGTACAAGATACACAAACTCCTTTTGCGCAAGCCATTTCCGAGGATATTATTTTACATTTTTGCTATGTTTTCCGACACAATAATCTGACATATATTTACAAAACTGCTGCATCATGATCAACATCATAAAAGGCGGCTGATCACTCAGCCGCCTTGCATTGTCTCTGCTTAGAAAATTCTTCTGATTGAAAGGATGGAACGATAGGTTGCACTGGAAACTATGATACCTGTCTTGGATGTAGATGCATGCACGATCTGTCCATCTCCCGCATAAATTCCGACATGTCCGGAATAACAGATGATATCGCCTGGCTGTGCATTCTCAATTCCGTTCACGGCCGCTCCGACATTTCTGTCTGCTGCCGAAGAGTGAGGCAGGCTCACACCGAAATTATTGTATACGCTCATGACGAATCCGGAGCAGTCAGCGCCGTTAGTCAGACTTGTTCCACCATATACATAAGGATTGCCGACAAACTGCTTCGCAAATTTCACTACATCGGCTCCGGTGCTGCCAGTAGGACTCTCATATGTCTTGCCGCCATCCGAAGATTTACTGCTGCCAGAAGAACGTTCTGCCATCTTCTTGCTCGCCGCTTCCTTGGCTGCTTTCCTTGCCGCCTCTTCTTTTGCCAGTCTGGCATTCTCTTCTTCAATGGATTCAGCCTTGACAAACTCTGTGGAAAGCGTCACATAATCCATGGATACATATCCATCGCCCTCCTCGATATTTACCTTAACCCATCCGTCTAACTCTTCCGTAACGATCAATTCATCTTCGATCGGCACCAGACCAAGCACTACCTCTTCCATACCGGGCTGCTCACGTACTTTCAATGTTGTGGTAGTAACCGTAGCGATACGTGTGCCTACTTCTTTGGCGTAATCTACCGCATCATCTCCTGTCACGCAGTACTCACCTTTCACATATCCCTCTACGGAACCGGAACTGATCTTATACCAACCGTCTTCTTCTTCTATAAAATTACCTACGGATTTATCATACAGCTTACCGACAATATTGCCGTCCTCGCTGGGAATATCCCTTACATTCACATAATCATGAACTTTTGCGATGACCAGATTCTTGAAGCTCTCTTCCTCATCAGACAATCCGGTGTTCGCCGCTTTCTTCAGATCTTCCGTATATCCCTTACTGACAACAACTGTCTCTTCAATCTTCTTGGAAGAAGCGCTGATCTTAGTCTCTGTACTGGCCAGATCGGCAAAACCACCTATCTGTACACTGCCAATATTCGTTCCGCCATTTTCTTCACTCATCACTGCCTCTTTCTCGGATTCCTCCTGCAAAGATGATAGCGACGTAGATTTCTCTTCATCCTGCAAAGAAAAATCTATTCCTGATGACGGCAGAACCGAATTAATATTTCCTGTCGCACCAGCCTCAAGCCCCAGGCCTGAGAATGCTAAAACCGCTGTCATGGTACATGCTGCTAATCTCACATATTTTGTCTTCATATGTTACCTCATTTGTTACAAAATTGTTACATCCTGGGTATAATATAACATTGATGCAACGTTTTGTCAACCACAGCATATACTGACAAATACGCGTATTTGCGCAACTTCTTGTATGTTTTCCACAAATTCACATTTGTTTCACATTTTGTAATAAACGTTAATTCCTTAGAAATGAACTATGCCGGATGCGCCCGGTGGACGCAGGATACAGGCTTTCAGTCACAACAGGAAACGTTCAATAGATGCAATCGCACAGGCTCCATCCGCCACCGCAGTGATGATCTGGCGCACCTGCTTGGTACGGATATCCCCTGCCGCATAAATTCCTGCTGTCTTTGTGATACAATCCTCTCCTGCGATCACATACCCTCTTTCATCACAGGCCACCACATCCTTGAACGCCTCCGTGTTAGGACGCATACCCACGGCAATAAACAAACCGTCCACCGACAGCGTCTGCTCCTTTCCCTCTTTGACATGACGCAGTTTGACGCTTTCTACCAGATCGCTGCCCTCTATTTCTTCCACCGTTGTGTCCCACAGGATCTCCACATTATCACAGCTCATCAGTTTCTTCTGAAGGCTTTTTGCAGCCCTCAGACTGTCCCTCCGATGGATCAAATAGACCTTACTGCACAGTCTGGCCAGATAGACGGCGTCTTCCACGGCCACATCTCCTCCGCCCACTACAGCCACATTCCGTCCTTTGAAAAAGGCGCCGTCACAGGTGGCGCAATAGGACACGCCCTTACCCCGGTACTGCTCTTCTCCCGTCACTCCCAGCACAGCATGTTCTGCTCCCGCGGCCAGAAGCACTGCTCTCGCCTCATAAGCAGTTCCGTCGGCGGTCACTACTTTTTTTACCTGACCATTGTCTGTCAGTGACGTAACTTTTGCCGTCCTGAATTCCGCTCCCATAGTATTCGCGTGCTCCCTGAACCGCATGCCCATATCGAAACCGCTCATTCCCGGCATGCCCAGATAATTATCTACCTCATACGTATTAAGCACCTGCCCGCCGCTCATAGGCCTTTCTTCCATAACCAATACATGCAATCCGGCACGCATGCCATATACCGCCGCCGATAAGCCTGCCGGTCCGCTGCCGACTATGATCAGATCATACATATATCCTCCGTTCCCAGACCGCCTGTACTCATTGGTATACACACCAGCCTTACGCAAGAGCTTTTTCGAGCACAGGAAACCTGCTTTGCATTATTTCCTTTTTTCTATATAATAGATACCAACAAACATCATAATAAGTTATTATAACACGAATTGTTTATTTTAACATGCATTTAACCCACAGACCGATTGAAAGGACATAATCACCATGATACCACAGACCGCTCCAACATCCACCCCCAAATATGCACTGGTTACCGGCGCCTCCCGCGGAATCGGACGCGCCATTGCCAAGCAGCTTGCCAGCGAACAGTATCATCTCTATCTGACCTGCCGCCACAGCACAGATCAGCTTTTTGCCCTGGCCAAGCAGCTCTCCGCCTGTTATCATATCTCCTGTATACCAATCATGGCCGATATGGGAGATCCCGCTGCAGTGGACAGACTGTTTGAACAGATTGAATCCTTAGATGTACTGGTGAATAATGCCGGCGTTTCCTATGTTGGCCTGTTACATGAAATGACTCCTGACGACTGGAAAAACGTGATGAGCACGAATCTGGATGCGCTCTTCTATACATGCCGACGGGCTATCCCGCTGATGCTTCGCAATCACAGCGGTAAGATCATCAACATTTCTTCCGTATGGGGCAGTTCGGGCGCTTCCATGGAAACAGCCTATTCCGCCTCCAAAGGAGGTGTCAACAGCTTTACCAAAGCCCTGGCCAAAGAACTTGCCCCCAGCAATATTCAGGTCAATGCAATCTCCTGCGGCGTGATCGATACGGATATGAACAAATGTTTTACAGCGGAAGATATGGAAATTCTGCGAAACGAAATACCGGCCGACCGAATTGGCCGTCCGGAAGAAGTGGCTCAGACAGTCGCCACACTGCTTGCTGCGCCGACGTACCTGACCGGACAGATTATTGGGGTTGATGGGGGATGGGGATAAGAGCCGTCTCTTCTACCCCGGTCACTGCCACCATCAGATAGAATGGAAGCCCAAATACCATAAAATACACATATCTGAAATCCGTCGCCACCGGCGTTGCAACCATTACCGTCAGATAAAGCGCAAGGCTGGGCAGATAACAGATCAGCTTCTTCTTCTCATTTCTTGCAAACGCATTGCCGATACAAAACAGCAGCACATAGAAAGCCACTCCCATACTCCACAGGAGTCCATACATCGGCACCATCCCTCCAAGCTTTAAAGCAATCTCTTTGGTCTTCACCACGATCGGTCCACCGATCAGCGGCGTATGCGATACTCCGAGCCTGGTCGCGCTGATCCCTTCTCCCTCGGCTACAGGGTAAAAAGAATCCGGGTACCAGTAACCGTAAGTCTGGTCAATATAAGCTTTCACATAATCCGCCGGATAAGCGCATCCAAGCTCCACCCAAAGCTTAAGATACTCTCCCTTATGAGCCGCCAGATAGTCCTGATGCCCGGCCCGTACCAATTCCTTCATATTATCTGCAAATGTAGGGTTATACAATTCCTTAATGTATGTCGTATCGATCACTTTATCGATCATCGCCCTCTGTTCCTCACTCAGCTGCCTGTCATTGCAGAGAACCGCCGCAATCTGCTGTGTAGGGATAGAAAGAGATTCAATCAGATCCGGCTGGGTAACATGCAGGGCATTCATGACCGGATACTTCACGATCACTGCTGCGAACAAAATGCCTGCAATGGCTGGAAACATCACCCGCGCCCGGCTGCGGTAATAAAACAGCAGGAAAGGCAGGCAGAACAAAAATCCATACCAGCCATTGGAACGCAGCAGACATATCATAGTCCCCGCAAAGATAAACATGGCGATTTCCGCCGCCTTAATCTCCCGCATCATACGAAAGACAGCACAGCTAAACAGAAGCGTTACCGCCGCAAACGGTATATCTTTCCATATCGTAACAGAAAACACCGCATGATATGGTACCAGGGCATAGAACATCGTCACAACTGCCATCACTGCAGGCCTGATCTGAAACAACTCCAATGTCCTGATGAAATAATAAACGCTGAAAGCCAGAAAACACATCTGGAAAAAAGTATAGAAAGAGACAGCTGCCACCATATTGGATGTCAATGCAAAACCAATGTGATAACATGCTGAAAAGATCATTGTGTGAACGAAAGGATGATGATTGCTATACCCTATCAGCCCAAGAACCTGCTCGAACTGATTAATACTGTCCGGCGTCATAACCGCCGGATATTGATACAGGAAATAAGGAAACCAACAGAGCAGACAGAAGAAAAAGCTGTACAGAGGAAACCTCCTGATCGCCGGCTGTCCCTCCGGCCTGTATAAGATCCGCCGTAAGGTTTCCACGTCACCGGTATAAGAAAAGAGAAACAACAGTAATTTATAAAAACATATGAAAAAACCGACAAAAACCGCTGACAGAACAGCCGCCTGAAAGAGCCTGTTCGTCAACGTTTCTATGTAATGAGGATAATCTACCGCCATATAAAACAGAGTAAACAGCCCGGATAAGATCATTGCCGTCACCCTGACATTTCGCGCATAAGCAAAAGATTTCTCGGAAAGACGAATGCTGATGTTACGGTAAAGAAAAAACGACAGCAGGAATATAACACCCGTAATGATATTGCCCGGCTCCATTCTGCCGGCTTTCATGAACGCCCACGCCGTAAAAAGGCTCTGGATGCTGTTGAGAATGATCAAAATGCCTCTGTGTGTTTTCATAAGGAACCCCCGTAACCAATTTTTTAAAACTTTTTGAATCTATTATACCCCTAATCCCCTGAAAAGTTAAGATAAAAAGGATACGTTCTCCCTATTTCGGCAACGATTATTCCGTTTCCATGTAAGCCGGATTTCATTGATCCCAGTGTTGTTTCTCTTCGCAATTACAGTAAGTAATTATTTTCCCGATTTGCAATCTGCAAACCGACTAATTTGTAAGTCGCATATCCTCCCATAACAAGCGGCTCTGATCTACAGATATCTTCTGCTTCTTCACGACTCTCTGTTTTTAGGATATACATACCTGCCATTCCCGGATAACCTTTAAAGACACCACAGATTTCCAACTTTCCTTCATCGTCCAGCTTTCTTATGTTCTCAACATGTTCCATAACTACCTGTTTTGTTATTTTATTATAGGTTTTGCTTTTCTCGATCATCATCATGTACATTAATTTTTCCATATGTTCTTCTCTCCTTTACACTTTCTCAGATAGAGTATAACATAATTTTGTTATTGTGTCACATATTAAGACAAAAACTCCGCAGGATAACCTGCGGAGTCCATATTCTTGCATCTGTATAATTGTTCTGCTTATCTCAAAAGAAAATCCCAATGAATTATCTCTTGGAGAACTGAGGTGCACGTCTCGCTGCCTTGAGACCGTATTTCTTTCTCTCTTTCATACGAGGATCTCTTGTGAGATATCCTGCCTTCTTCAGCGTCGGTCTGTAATCTGCATCTGCCTGAAGCAGTGCTCTTGCGATACCATGTCTGATCGCGCCTGCCTGACCCGTATATCCGCCACCTTTAACGGTGATGATCGCATCAAACTTATCTACCGTATCTGTAGCTACAAGAGGCTGACGTACGATAACTTTAAGTGTCTCTAATCCAAAATAATCATCGATATCTCTTTTATTGACCGTGATCTGACCCTTACCCGGTACTAAATATACTCTGGCAATAGATTTCTTTCTTCTGCCGGTACCATAATATTTTGCTTCTGATTTAGCTGCCTTAGCCATTATTATTTTCTCCTTTCAGTCCTCGTGAATTAAAATGTTAATACTTCCGGCTTCTGTGCTGCCTGCTTATGATCCGGTCCTGCATACACATGAAGCTTAGTGTACATTTGTCTTCCCAAAGGTCCTTTTGGAAGCATGCCTTTTACCGCATGCTCAACAACTCTCTCAGGATGTTTGTTTAACATTTCTTTCAATGTGGTCTCTTTCATACCGCCCACATAATCTGAGTGATGATAATAAATTTTCTGATCCAGTTTCTTGCCGGTTACTTTCACTTTCTCAGCATTGACTACGATCACATAATCGCCTGTGTCAATGTGGGGTGTGAAGATCGGCTTATTCTTGCCTCTGAGCACCTTAGCAACCTCAGATGCCAAACGTCCGAGTGTCATATCTGTCGCGTCAACTACATACCATTTTCTCTCGATTGTAGCCGGGCTTGCCATAAAAGTCTTCATTGTATTACCTCCATACTAACGATTGTCTTTCGACTGTCTGTGTCATTACTCCTGCTCTTTATGCGGATGTCCGGGCCGCATTCTCTAACATTCGCAACAACATGTTGTATCTCTTACCCGGATCACACAGTCTGCCAAGGTAAGATCTCATATTTAAAATGTCTCCGCCGGGGCTTTGGCCAGACATTTTTAAACACTGTCACAGTTCCCTATTATATTATACGCTCCCGCGTGTGTCAACCCATTTCTGCCTTATTCATCCAAATATGCAATACTTACAAGCGTAAGCCCGCAGGCGGGTGCGGTGGGCCCTGCCGCCTGCCTGTCCCGGGCCTCCAGAATGCTCTGTACCTCCTGAGGCGAAATATGTCCCCTGCCCACTTCCATCAAGGTTCCGGCTATGATCCTGACCATGTTATAAAGGAATCCACGGCCTGCAACACGAATGACCAGCTCTCTTCCCTCCTCCAGCACTTCCAGGGAATCAATCTGCCGCACCGTAGTCTCTACCTGCGCCTCCGTACTGCAAAAGCTCTTAAAATCATGTATCCCCGTCAGATACCCCGCTGCCTGACGCATCAGACCAATATCCATCGGCACGTAAGTATAATGGGAATAGAACCTTTTCGTCGGCATGGGAAAAGGGGCGCAATAGATCCGATATTCATAAGTTTTACGGCTGGCACAGTGCCGGGGATGAAACCCGGCATCCACTTCCTCCGACTTCTGAATCCGAATATCTTCCGGCAGCCTGCGGTTAAGGGCATAAGAAATCTTGTCCGCCGGAATCGGGCTGTCCGTATCGAAAACAGCAATATTCCCCATTGCATGGACACCGGAATCGGTACGGCTTGCCCCTGTCACCTCTGTCTTTTCTCCCAAAAGCTCAGAAAGGCACCTGTTTAAGATGCCCTCCACTGTCTCTCCATTCGGCTGTACCTGCCACCCGTGATAGTTTGTGCCATCATAGGCGACAGTTAACATAACTCTTTTCATATCCTTTTCATTCCATCTTCAAATCTTACTCTAGTATCACAGATAGATACGAATACAGATACACAGTGCAAAATATGCACCGAGTACGCCATAGGCTATCCTGTCCCGACCGGCATATTTAAGCGGTTTCATCTTGGTCCTGTGCTCTCCGCCCCGGTAACATCTGGCCTCCATCGCCATCGCGAGATCATTTGCTCTTCGAAATGCGGAAATAAACAACGGCACGAGCAGCGGCACCATAGCCTTGGCCTTTTTGATCAGATTACCGCTCTCAAAATCCGCTCCTCTGGCAATCTGCGCTTTCATGATCTTATCTGTCTCTTCCAACAAAATGGGAATAAAACGCAGTGCGATGGACATCATCATCGCTACTTCATGTACCGGAACCCTGAAAATCTTAAGCGGTTTCATCAGCTTCTCCATGCCGTCCGTTAAGCTGTTAGGCGTAGTTGTCAATGTCATAACTGAAGAACCGATGATCAAAAAGGACAGACGAACTGCCATCATCACCGCATAGCGCAGTCCCTCTTTTGTAATCCTGAGTTTCCAGACAGACACAAGCACTTCTCCCGGCGTCAGAAACAGGTTAAATACAACGGTGATCAACAGCAGAAAGACGATCGCTTTCATTCCCTTAACCATATATCGGAAAGGTACTTTTGACAGCTTGATCATAACTGCCAAAAACACGGCCGCCACCACGTATCCAACCCAGCTTTGTACCACAAAGAGCGACACAATAAAACATACGGTGGCGATCAGCTTCACCCGCGGGTCCAGTCTGTGTATGACGGAATCCGCCTGATAGTACTGGCCCAGTGTAATATCACGTATCATAATTTATTCCTTTCACAATCATTCCCATGTACGATAGAGCTCTGCCGACGTGCCACACCAATGAATTATCTGCCAAGCCCTCTCAGGATCTCCTGCTTTGCTTCCTCGATCGTAGTGACATCCGTCCTGACAGGCATATCGCTCTGATATAACGCCTGCATGATATAAGTCACCTGCGGCGCCGCTAACCCTACTGCCTCCAGCTCACGATAATGCCGAAAAACTTCTTTTGGTATATCATCATATAGTACGCTGCCTTGGTTCATGACGATGATCCGCTCTACATACTTGGCCACGTCGTCCATGCTGTGTGACACAAGGATCACGGTAATCCCTGTCTCTTCTCTCAATTTGGCAATCTGATCCAAAATCTCATCCCTGCCTTTGGGATCCAATCCTGCGGTAGGCTCATCCAGGATCAGCACATCCGGCTTCATGGCAAGTACGCCCGCGATCGCTACCCGGCGCTTCTGTCCGCCGGACAGATCAAATGGCGACTGATAGAAATGTTCATCCTCCAGTCCTACCTGCTTAAGCGCAGCATACGCCCGCAATTCCGTCTCCTGCTTGGAAAGTCCCAGGTTCTTAGGCCCGAAGCACACATCTGTAAATACATCAATCTCAAAGAGCTGATGCTCCGGATACTGAAAAACAAGCCCTACCTTACTGCGCAGTTTCTTCTTATTATAATCATCTGCATGAATATCCTCACCGTTAAAATAGATGCTGCCGCCGGTTGGCTTCATCAGCCCGTTCAAATGCTGCACCAACGTCGATTTCCCGGAACCTGTATGACCGATCAACCCGATAAACTGTCCGTCCGGAATGACCAGATTCACATCCTTTAAAGCATGCACCGCCAGCGCCGTATCCCCGCCATATACGTAATTAACATGATCCAATATAATCGACATACCCATGCCCTTTCATAGAGAATAACAGTACAGTTATTCTTCTGCCTTGTCCGGCATTTATACTTATCTTCACTTTACCGCCAACAATTCTTTTGTCAGTTCCTCCACCGTCAGAATCCCATCCGGCAGATTGACTCCGCTTTTTTGCAGTTCATAGGATAACAGCGTCACCTGCGGCACATCCAGACGAAGTTCTTTCAACTTCTCTACCTGTGAAAAAATCTCCCGCGGAGTCCCCTGCATTGCAATCTTCCCCTGATCCATAACAAAAACTTTGTCGGCATGAATGATTTCTTCCATATAATGTGTGATGAGTACAACCGTAATACCTTCCACATCATTGAGCGCTCTCACCGCACGCACGACCTCTTTGCGTCCATTGGGATCAAGCATTGCCGTAGGCTCATCCAGAATAATGCATTTAGGATGCATGGCGATCACGCCTGCAATGGAAACGCGTTGTTTCTGTCCGCCAGACAGCTTATTTGGCGAGAATTTACGATAAGCATACATTCCTACAGCTTTCAGGCTCTCTTCCACACGCTCCCAGATTTCTTCCGTAGGTACCCCCATATTCTCCGGCCCAAACCCCACGTCTTCCTCTACGACCTGTCCGATGATCTGATTGTCAGGATTCTGAAATACCATACCGGCTTCCTGCCTAATATTCCACAAATCTTTATCATCCTGTGTGTTCATACCATCCACCCAGACATTTCCCTCAGTGGGATAAAGAATCGCATTGATGTGTTTGGCAAGGGTAGATTTGCCGGAACCGTTGTGCCCCAGAATAGCCACAAAATCACCCTGCTTTACATCCAGATCCACCTCGTCGACTGCCCGGGTGATACCCTCCACATTGCCCTCTTCATCACGGCGTATATATTCAAATACAAGTTTATCTGTCTTAATGATTCCCATCGGTAATATAAATCTCCTGCCCCTATCGCTGCATTCCATGCTGCAGTAATATATCGCAGCGCATTATTCATGGAAATGGCCGCTCCACTTCCAGAAAACCATTCACGGTCTTTTCCTCGCTTATTGTACTAAATAAAATAGCAAAACACAAGGTTTTCATTATAAAAGCCCAGGCTGCCATACTAAAATCTGTCTTGATATGTTATACTTGTTACTGTTCACTAAAATAAATATCACATATTGGAAAAGAGGAATCGACACATATGTCACAAAATTGGTCATCCAATAAAACAAACCTGACTGCCAGGGAATTGCTTCGTATCGCCGCCAAACCCACGATGTATCTTCTCCTACTGATCATGATCTGCTCCTTTCTGGCGCATTATCTGACTGACTCGGAAACACTGGAAGAATATGCGAACAACAATCCCAGACCTGCATATGATACAGCAGAAGAAAATATCCCGGAAACGGAGCATAACACAGCGGCATCGGATACAGCCCATACTATACCGCCGGCAGACACAGAACATGCTATACCGCCGACAGACACAGAGCACCCTGCTATGCCGCCAGACACTGCCACTTCTGCAAATGAGACAGCCGATGTGCCGCAGGATGTTCCACTGCCCGATTCCGGTGCCGCCGATGAGGAGCAAAACAGCATGGCATCAGACGCAGAACGCACCACCTACCAACCAGGCTTCTATTATGAACCCTTAAGCAGCGATATAATAGAAAGGATCACCGGTATTTCCTATCCGGAAACCGGATGTACCATACCATATGAGGATTTAAATTACGTTAGTCTTCTTTATATCGATTTTAACGGGGAAGAACAGACCGGAGAGCTGATCTGCAACAAGGCGATCGCCAAGGATATGGTGGAAATTTTCCATGAACTGTACCTCAATCAATACCAGCTTGAGCGTGTCCGTCTGATTGATGAATTCGACGGAGATGACACACTTTCCATGGAAAACAATAATACATCCTGTTTCAATTATCGGGTGGTAGACGGCACCAGCACTCTATCGAAACACGCTCTTGGCTGTGCCATTGATATTAACCCCTACTATAACCCATACGTAGTGTTTAACAAAGATGGAAGCGGAGAAACTTACATCTCTCCCAAAGGAAGCGAGGTCTACGCTGACCGCTCACAAAACTTTCCCTACAAGATCGATGAGAACGATCTCTGCTACAAATTATTTATTGAACACGGCTTTACATGGGGCGGTAACTGGAATTCCTGCAAGGACTACCAGCATTTCCAGATCGCCCTGCCATAAAGAACGTAATCTTTCGACCATGATATAACGGTAGAAACTCCGGAGAATATATCTCCGGAGTTTCTACGTTTCACAATATGAATTCTCTCATTATGTTATTAGAGCTAAAATCCTATACATATGTTGCACAATAATTATAATTCAAATACAGACATGCTGTTATCCATTTGATTTGAAATGCCTTTAAGCTCATGAGCTTCCTCGGCAATCTCACCGATGATACCGCTGATCTCAGTAACGGAAGCAGATGTCTGCTGCGTACTTGCAGCATTCTCCTGCGCGATAGCAGACAGATTCTGTACTGTATCCACAACGCTGCTTCTGGCTTCATTGATCCGGTTCGTCTTCGCAGAAACTTCATCAATAACATTGAGTGACTGCTCAACTTCCTCGATCAGAGATGCCACCTGAGCATCCGTATTGCTAACGTTCTGGCTCTGCTGTTCCATCATCTCTTTTACTTCATTCATCGTGATAACAGACTTATTGGAATCCTCGATCAAGGATAAAATAATTCTCTCAATCTGTCTTGCAGACTCATTAGACTGCTCAGCAAGCTTCTGAATCTGTGCCGCTACTACAGCGAAACCTCTACCCTGCTCGCCAGCACGTGCCGCTTCGATAGAAGCATTCAGAGACAAGAGGTTAGTCTCTTCTGCAATATTGGTAATCAATGCCGTAGCTTCCTTAATCTTCTGAGCGGACTCATTGGTAACATTGGTCTGCTCATAAATTATATTGATAGACTCGCCTGTCTGTGTATTGCTGTCCTGCAGCTCACGGATTGCCTGAATAACGGTCTCACCGCGTTCTTTCATCAACTGAGCTTTCTGATTCAGATTAACAAGCTCATCTGACATCTCCTCGATCATATTACCCATCAGGATAATATTCTCGGTAGCATTCTGTGTCTCTTCTGCCTGAGATCCTGCACCGATTGCGATCTCATTAACAGCCTTCTCCATCTGCTCTACGTGATCACTTGTAACGCTTGTTCTGTCACGCATCTTATCGGAAGCTTCCAATAGAGCTTTGCTCTCTCTGATAACACCAGCAACGATAGATGCCAAGTTCTCCTGCAGCTTCTGAATCGCTCTGCTGATATCACCAATCTCATCCTTATGAGACAGCATTTCCTGATTCACCTCAAAATTGAGCTTACCTTCCGATACCATCAATACGGAGTTAACGCCCTCTGTAAGTCTCTGTGACATCCTGCCTACTACAAGGAAGATCAATCCCATGCAGACGATCATCAAAATAAGCGTAACACCCATGATCAGCAAAGTGATATTACGGATCTGCATCTTGGCATCCGCCTGCGGCATGCCTGCAAATACCATACCCACTACTTCGTTTGTCTCAAAATCAAACAGTGGTATGTAGTAACCATAATAATCCTGACCCGCAACAGTTGCATCTGTGGCAAAGAATTCTTCGCCTTTTTCCAAAGTTGTTTCTACCGCTCTCGGGCCTGCTTTGGTACCTAATATACGCTGACCATCTTCCCCAACAACGGAAGTCATATATCTCGTATCTCCAAAGAAAATGGTAACATCAATGTTGGCGGTCTCTTTGATATCATCTGCCAAATCGACAGTCTGGGAAATATTGAAATCACCTTTTACCAATTCGCCATTCTCATTGAGTCTGTACTGTTCATTATTCAGTTTCCTGAATGTGGCACGTACTGCCGTTGCCGTCGCATGCAGACCATTTCCAATGTTCTTTGTCAGAGCTGCTTCCACTCGTTTGCTACTGATCACGATAATCAAAGCGCCGAGTATAAGAAGCGGGAGCACTGCAATTAAAAGAATTTTTTGCTTCATTTTCATCTCTTGTTCCTCCACTACCCCTTTTTTATTTAATACACTATGACCATTATAGCATACTTACAAATAAAATCTATATTAAATTTACTTTTCAGCTATTTTAACAAAAATACCCTACACAACCATGCAGGGTATTTTATCATTTGCCGTTCGACTATACCAGTTCCAGTACAACTTCCATTGCGGCATCACCCTTACGGGGACCAATTTTGATAATTCTTGTATAACCACCATTACGGCTTGCATACTTCGCTCCATACTCATCAAAGAGCTTTGCAGCAAGATCCACTTCCTTAGTGCCTTTCTTTTTGCCGGCTGCCGTAGCGGGAACCTCTGTTACCGGGTATAATACTTTTAACATCTGTCTTCTGGCATGCAGTCTGGAGGGCATATCCTTTTTGATCTCTTTCTCCACCGTATCATATACGGTCACTTTCTTGCCATCAACAACTTCTTTTACTCTCTTACCGTCCTTGTCCTTGCGGGGAACTTTTGCATTGACTTTGACAGTTTCAAAATTATCCTTTTCTTTCACAGCCAATGCGATCAGACCCTCTGCAATCTTGCGGATCTCCTTAGCTCTGGCTTCCGTGGTAACAATCTTGCCATGATACAGCAGCGCTGTTACCTGACTTCTAAGTAATGCCTTTCTCTGGTCAGATGTTCTGCCGAGTTTTCTGTATTTTGCCATAATTGGCTCCTTTCTCACGTGGGGAGTTCTCTCCCGCTTCATGGTGTACATCCGGCCACGCACTTTGGACTTACATACCGAATGTGTCAATAGTTCCATTCATGAGTCGGTGCGTCAGCGCTCTTCGGACTTATCTTACACACCGTCCATATATCAGCTTATGCCTCATCACTCGGATTCAGCTGTAAACCTAATTCTTTCAGCTTAGCCAACACTTCCTCTAAAGATTTGCGCCCAAGATTACGGACTTTCATCATATCTTCGGAAGTCTTATTGGTCAGCTCTTCCACCGTATTGATACCGGCTCTCTTCAGACAGTTATAGGAACGAACAGACAGCTCAAGCTCATCGATGCTCATTTCCAAAACTTTTTCTTTCTCATCATCTTCTTTTTCCACCATGACTTCTGCCGTCTTGGCGTTTTCAGACAGATCAATAAAAAGACTCAAATGTTCGCTCAGTACTTTGGCCGCCAGACTGACCGCTTCATCGGGAACGAGCGTTCCATTGGTGTGTACATCCAGTGTCAGTTTGTCGAAATCAGTAATCTGACCTACACGCGTGTTCTCTACGGTTATATTGACTCTCTCAACAGGAGTATAGATGGAATCAATGGCAATCACGCCAATTGGCAGATCCTCTGTCTTATTCCGGTCGGAACTCACATAACCTCTGCCGCGTGTGATCGTCAGCTCCATATACAGTTTCGTGTCTTTGCCGCTTAATGTAGCAATCACCAGATCGGGATTTAATATCTCAATATCCTGATCAACCTGAATATCGGACGCTCTGACAATACCCTCTCCTTCATACTCGATGTATGCAGTCTTAGGCTCGTTGGTATCGCTGCTATTCTTGATTGCAAGGCTCTTGATATTCATGATAATCTCAGTAACATCTTCTTTAACGCCGGGAATAGAGCTGAATTCATGTAAAACACCCTCAATCTTAACTTGGCTGACTGCAGCGCCCGGTAAAGAAGAAAGCATAATTCTTCTAAGAGAATTACCAAGGGTAATACCGTAGCCTCTCTCTAAAGGCTCCACTACGAATCTACCATACTTTTTATCTTCTGAGATTTCTGCAACCTCAATGTTAGGTCTCTCAAAATCAAACACGCAAATACCCTCCTTTGCGAACAACGATAACATTGTTTACTTCGTCCTATTATTTGGAGTACAACTCGACGATGAGCATCTCATTAACCGGAACATCAATCATTTCTCTCGTAGGAAGATATTTCACTGTTCCTTTCATTGCCTCCTGATCCACTTCCATCCATTCAGGAACAAGTCTTCCTGCTGTTACTTCGAGGATATCTTTATATCTCTGCAAAGATCTGGATTTCTCTCTTACCTCGATCACATCACCTGCCTTGATCAGATAAGACGGAATATGCACAGGCTTGCCGTTTACAAGAAAATGCTTATGACCTACTACCTGTCTTGCCTCTCTTCTTGTTCTTGCAAAACCCATTCTGAACACTACGCTGTCCAGTCTGCTCTCCAGCATGACCATAAGGTTCTCACCTGTCATGCCTTTCATTCTGTCGGCTTTCTTATAGTAATTTCTAAAAGGTTTCTCAAGCACCCCATAGATAAATTTAGCTTTCTGTTTCTCACGAAGCTGAAGACCATACTCACTGATCTTCTTGCCGGCTCTCGCCGATGTTCTGTTAGATTTCTTATCGTATCCTAAAAACGTAGGATCTAAATCAAGTGATCTGCATCTCTTCAATACAGGAACTCTGTTTACTGCCATTTCTTTTGGCTCCTCTCATTATAATTTTGTTTACAGCGTCATTGACGCCTTCTTCCAATATTTTTACAAATGATACATCTGGAAGAATCGTGCTTTATCAATTCTTCCAAACGAAATAGAGAGTTTCTTAGGCTGCGTATTTTGCTGCCTTAGAAATTCTTTTCGTTTTTAGACGCGGCGGCGTTTAGGCGGACGGCATCCGTTATGAGGTACGGGTGTTACGTCGCGGATACTTGTCACTTCCAGACCACATGCCTGAAGTGCACGGATTGCTGCTTCACGGCCTGAACCCGGTCCTTTAACCATAACATCTACTGTCTTTAAACCATGTATTAAGGCAGCTTTAGCCGCTGTCTCTGCAGCCATCTGTGCCGCATATGGAGTAGATTTCCTTGAACCTCTAAAACCAAGACCACCGGCGCTTGCCCAGCTTAACGCATTACCCTCTGTGTCTGTCAGGGTAACGATCGTATTGTTAAAGGAAGACTGGATATGTGCCTGTCCACGTTCAACGTTTTTCTTTACACG
>ERZ808051.911-NODE-911-length-24287-cov-11.140892_pt1 | contig 24287 bp, 23 predicted proteins | sample MGYA00380199_ERZ808051 | MGnify/ENA primary metagenome ERZ808051 (study PRJEB31490, sample SAMN06133391) | mouse gut metagenome | isolation source: J11 | host: mice | place: China: Chengdu | collected 2015-05 ...
TATGTGTAAAATATTCATTTATTGTATCTTCATCAAGATTCTTGCCCTCAATCAATAATTGTGTGTCATATCTAAATGCCAACACTGTCCATTCCTCCATAAATTTATGATTTTCATTCTTAACAGAATACCACAATCACACTCATATTTCTATCAAATTTTCATTAAATTTCTTCCTCCCTCCGTTTCACTCTGCCTTGTTGCCTGTTCTGCTGCCGCGCCTGATGTCAGGCAGGAATGGGGATATTCGCGGCTGTTAACTGTACCGCGATCTGAAATGGACCATACCCCTCCAGGGTCATTCGGAATATCCGCCTGACAATGGGTGCTGCTTCTTCATCGACTATCCACTTGTTTTTATCCCCACTGTCTTTCAGATAGCCGTGTGGCGGACTGCTCGCAACATGCTTTCCGCTCTCGCCTTTTGCCTTAAAGGTGGCTTTGATCGTCTTGTCGGGCATGTCTCCAAGAGCATTAATTCAAGGACATACACGCACAAGGATATCGAGGCGTTAAGGACAGCCATGGAGTTAATAAAAGCACCCGAACATTAGTTTGTTCCAAGTGCTTTTATCGTGTCGCTAGTGCGTCACTAGTACAGCATTGCGCAAATAACAATGAATACAGCACCTGCTATTTGCACCAGTCCTGCGTTGTCGTCAGTCAACAATGCCACCGCATTGCCTCACCGAACCGGGAGGATTGAAGTAAATTTATCTATTGATTTTCTGCATCTTTTTGATAATAGATTGCCAATACATGCGGTCTTTCAAGACTCGGATTACCGTAATGTTGGAATCCTCCACAACAAAGAAAATTAAATATGTACTGTAAAGCTTGAAATAGACGCTTAATCCTTCAATCACATATCCCGTAGCTTCATAGCCTTTGGGGAAGGAATCCAATGCCTTAATTGCCTTCTTTATCTTCCTTGAAAAGTTTTCCGCATATTCCCGATATTTGAAGGTGTCGAGAATATATTTTTTTGTTGATTTAATATCCAAGAGAGCATCTTTGGATATTACGATTTTATATTTCTTTGGTTTATCCGGCATTATATTTTGTCAATTTCCTCCCATGCTTCATCGATTGTATAAACATCGCCTTTTTTCATGCTGTCTATTCCTTTGGAGAGTTCGTCATATAACGCGCCTATGGCTGCTTTTTCGGAATATTCAGTTTTAAGGATTTCCTGATTTCTGATTGCCTGTGCTACAGGTGCCATAGTATCACTTCCTTTCGATTGTTGATTTTATTATACGGTATTTAGTATTGGCTTATCAACAGATATTTATTAAAGTTTGCTCAAAACTGTGTGGCTTAGACTTTCATGGCTGTTTGTTAAATGTTCCAAGTGATTTCAATGTTTCCGTCCGCAATGCTGATAACTTTGATAAGTGTATCGACTACCGCCTGTCTGCCCTCAAACGAGAGTGTTTCCCATGTTTGACTTTCTTTACTCTGAATACTGGCACAATAAACTTGTCCTTTCTGTTGGCGCAAAAGCCTGAACCATAGCTTTGAGAAAACGTGAATATGCGTCTTAGTAACTATATTTTATGTGTTCCGATTTACTGCAATCTTCCCGGTTTGCCTTCTTCCTCCGCCTTGCCCTGTCACAAATGTCAGGCACTGTTCTTCACTGATATTTAGGCAATGCTGTACTTAGTTTATCGGCAGATTTTGTGTTATTTTGAGACGCAGGGAACGAAAGGACTCTGCCGCCGACAATATCTCACAGTTTTTTATAAAAAAGTCTGAGGTATCTGGCGCGTCGCAAATCCGTTATAATCATAAAAAGGGCATTGCACTGTGATCATGATAAGGAACAATTAATTTCGCAGCTGCCTGTCAACACGAATGATCAGAAAGGAGAATCCCTATATGACTACTCCCGTTTCGTTTGCATAGCGCGGCTATTGCAAAATAAAACAATTCCATTGTGATAGCCTGCGCATCCGACGATTTTAACAGGAGATGCACATGAGCTATTTAGAAATTGAATACAGACTTGTCCCGACACAATCTTTCACAGTGATCCGGGGCTGTGCCGGCTGCGGCAGAAAAGCGCCCTACAAAAACACGGGAAAATTCCGCGTCAACGCTAACGGCAGCAAGATCGACGTATGGCTGATCTACCAGTGCGGGAAATGCAGGCACACCTTCAATCTCACGATATATGAGCGCCGGAAAAACACCGACATACCAGCCGCGGAATACCAGCGCTTCCTGGACAACGACGCACAGCTTGCCGAAGAGTACGGCAGAGAGATCACACTGTTCCAGAAAAACAGGGCGGAGATCGACCACAAGAGCATCACTTATGAGCTGATCCGGCTGCGGCATCCCACAGTTGGATCGATCTGTGCCCACCCGATCCGGATCGCGATCCAGAATCCTTACAGTCTGAAGATCCGCCCCGAAAAACTGGCGGCGGAGATTCTGGGACGCTCTGCAAGCCAGGTCAAAAAAGAGATCGCCAAAGGGACGATCACGATAGAATTTATTAAAAGGAGAGCTGACAATGAAGCTGGCAATGAAGATAGAAACTGACCGACTGATCATCAGAAGTCTGAGACCGGACGACGAACAGGCTTTTATCGAGATGGCATCTGACGGAAGCCTGACCGAGATTTTCGGAGACTGCAGTGAATGCAGCCACTGGATAGGGAAATGGATCGCGGAATCCATACAGCTCGAACAGGAAAATAACCCCGCCAGGGCATATCTGGCGTACTGTGTCGAACGCAAGACAGATCATACCATTATAGGCTCTGTCGGCTGTACCTATTATGAGGACATGAAACGGATCGGGGTCACCTATTTTCTGGGCGCCGACCACAGGGGTCACGGATATATGGCGGAGGCCGTAAAAGGCTATGTACAGTATTTTTTTCAACACTACGACGCAGACGCACTGTTTGCCACGGCAAGTGTCGAAAACAAATCATCGTGCCAAACGCTGGAACGCGCAGGATTTCAGCTGCTCGAAACCAGGCTGTACAAGGACCTGTATGACGAGACGGCAGAGATGAGCAATTTTTATGAACTTCGAAACGACTGCAGCCCGCTCAGGCAGGATGCCTGAGCGCCGGGTGCCGCAACATCTGCTGCACTCATTTACAGAGCAGTTATTTTCCGTTAAATAGCTGCTCGATCCACACGATCCCCGCATAGATCCCGATCCCTGCCGCGACCGCCAGCAGCGGATCCTTCAATATACAGTTCAGCCCGATGACCAGCATGACAACCGGTCTCACAAATGTCTTAAATATCTTGTGTTCATTCACAGCTGCCACCTCCCCACTCCGGATATTGCTGCAGAAACTTTTCATTTGCCAGCTGCAGTGCTTCATGATACGTCCGATACGAATCGCTCAGCCGGCACATCGCCGGTATAAAAATATCATTGTAACCGCTGGCACTGTTAAACTGTCTCAGCGTCTCCTCCAGACGATATACTTCTGACGCCCTATACTCCGCGGTCTGTTTGTATGCCATGTACGTCTCGATGGTTTCGCGGTTCTCGTCAATATACCGCTCAATTTCGCAGACTGCGTCGCGCATACCGACAGACATATTTTCCAGAATGTGATCCTCATAATCAAACGTTATCTCCTCATAAAGCGTCCGCAGATCACTCGGAATCTCAAACCGGATCCCGTCTAAAAATGCAATGATCGTGTCAAAAGCCTCCTGCTGCCGCGCTGTCCGCACAGGCTCGCCCAGATACGGCGCAAAATGCTGACAGATATAATTTCCGTAATAACCCGGAAACGCTGTCCGCATGCGTTCCAGGACAGACTGTTTCGCCTGGAGCTGCACAAGCTTTCCCTGCACGGTGTCCCAGTCCTGCGTCCGGGCAAGCTCCTGCATTAACTCCTGCTTCTCCTGCAGGATCGATATCTCCAGATCCTTTTGATGTAAAATGTCATTTAGCGACAGATTCAAATCTGCCAAAACTCCCTGAATGTCAGCAACCGACAGCCCTAATCCCCTCAAGACGGAGATCTTTTTCAATCGGGCGAGATCGGCATCCGAGAAATCACGGTATCCATTTTCCTGCACCGAGGGTGCAACGAGTCCCTGCTCTATATAGTATTCTACCGCTTTTTTCGTCAGTCCGCATTCCCTGCACACTGCGTTTATGAGCATATCCCTCACCTCCCCTGCTTTTTGGGAACCGCAGAATCAACTCCCTAACACTAGGATAAACCAATCCCCAGGGGCGCAGTCAATAGGTAACAAAAAAATAATCTCCGCACGATCGTGTACAAGGAAATCATGTTTATGGCAGACAAAAGGACATGATATATCATTGTGATCCGGTCGTATGTGTGTTATACTTTTATGGTTGCCGACAACAGTTTTCACGAGAAATTATTGGAGGATTATTATGAAAAAAATAGTAACAGGAATTGGCTTTGAAATTACAGGCGTACTGATGATACTGTTCCCGTTTTTGATCGCAAGTCTGAGTTTAGAAAATACAATCGAGTGGGATACCCAGTTGGGAAGATTTTGGCAGACAGTCTCTGATATGGGTATGTTTCCTATAATGATTGTTGGTGTTATTTTGCTGATAACAGGCGTCATATTCTCCTTATGGGGAACATTCTCAAAATCCGATACATAAGGAACTGTAGAAAAATAAGTGACGCATCTTGCTTGTCTATTTCTCCAGTCTTGCAGGACAAAAAGCCTCGCCGTAGCCCGCTACGCCTACGTTTTTTCTCCTACAATCTTGAAGAAATATCCTGCGCAATCTGAGCACTTATTTTCCTACAATTCCTAAGATTTGAGGATTATCCTGATGTTATCTGCTGCTTCTGAAAACAATGCCAAACAAAACCAGACAAGGAGAACCGCCATGAAGATCGCCGTATTATTTCCGGGAATCGGATATCACTGTGACAAACCGCTGCTCTACTACAGCGGAAAATTAGCCGCTCACTATCAGTATGAAATAGTCAAAGTGCCCTACACCAATCTGAGCAGGGCGATCCCGGAGGCTTTTGCAGACGCTTATGCCCAGACAGAAACCTGTCTGGAAGGCATCGACTGGAGCCAGTACGAGGATATCCTGTTCATATCCAAGAGTATCGGCACGGCCGTCGCTGCCGCCTACGCGCAAAAACATGACATTATTTGCCGCAATGTCTACTACACGCCGCTGCCCCAGACGTTTGATCTCACACCACAGTCCGGGATCGCGTTCCACGGCACGTGCGACCCGTGGGCTGCGACTGATGTGATCGAGACACAATGCACCGAACGCCGCATGCCGCTATACATCACCGAACATGCCGATCACTCGCTCGAGCTTCCTGCCGGGGACGCATCCAGCCCTGCCAAAAGCAAGATCCAGCCAAACCTTTGCATATTGGAGACTGCCATGGCGCTCACCGAACAATACATCGCAGATGGCATCTGCTACCGGGCGCTCTGCGCAGACGAGATCTGCCTGGAACTGTTCCACGGTTTCGTCCGCCATCAGAACGTCGTAAAATGCTGGCGGAAAGAGGACGAAAAGTGGGTCATCCGGGACGATCCTTTCATCGATGACTGGACGGCGGACGACTATCAGATCCTGGTAAAATGCCTGAAAAACACGGTACAGACAGGCGGTCTCGTCTACGCGGCTTTCAAGGGATATGGCGCCCTGGACAGCCAGCCCTTTGGCGGCACGCTCAAGGCTTTTGTCTCTGTGGAACCCGGGCTGTTTGGCGGCGAACAGGGATATCTCGACCTTTCGAGCATCCATGTGTCCGAGGATCTGCGCGGAAAAGGGATCGGTCAGGTACTATTTCACGCCGCCAGGGACTGGGCAAAGAAAAAGGGCGGACGGAAATTGTATATCTCCGCCCACTCCGCTGTCGAGACACAGGCATTTTACAAGGCAATGGGCTGTGTCGAGGCGCAGGTGTATGACCCGCACCACGTCGAGCAGGAGCCCTATGACTGCCAGTTGGAATGCGCACTGTGACGTTTTTATCAAAACTCCTTTTTCTCTATGATCCGGCAGGAAATACGGTATGACAGCAGGACCAAAAGGATCACGACTGCCAGCGCGATCACGCCCCCTATGCCAATTCCTGCAATGTTGCTGATGACCCTGGCACCGTCAACGCCGACCTGCTCAGTCAGTACACCTGCCATCCCCATGGCGGCTGAAACGCCGCCGATCATCAGAAACGACACGATCCGGCTCTTCTCCTGCCCAAACTTGACCTGCAGCGGGATCTCCACCGCCAGCAGCAGATACGCCATGGGAAGTGCAGGCGCAACAGACAAACAATACTCCCCAAAGTGCATCCCGCTCCTGTTGATGACAAGCACCACCCACGAAACCGCACTCGACAGCAAAAACGGAACTGTCGCCAACAGGAAACCAAACACAAACTTCTCGAAAATGTAATCCCTTCTCGAAACAGGCAGGGTAAACAGATATGCATTTCCGTTTTCAAATGCATCGTAACTGAACGTGCTGATCAACATGAAAGAACACAACAGCGCGCTGTACCCCACAAAAAATGTCATGTTCAGACTGCCTGCCATTAGCACACCCCAAAATATCAACACAATAAAGAACCATTTCATCTGCGACTTCATCAATTGAAAATCCTTGACCATCAAACCTTTGACCGATCTACTCATCGCTATATCCTCCTATACTAACGCTTGATTCTTCTAAAAATACATAAGTCTGTTCCCTATACAGACTCTTGATTCTACTCTACGAAGAACGCTGCCCCTGCGTTCTTCTAAAAATACATAAGTCTGTTCCCTTTACAGGCTTTTGAACCTACTCACCGAAGAACACTGTCCTTGCGTTCTTCTAAAAATACATAAGTCTGTTCCCTTTACAGGCTTTTGAACCTACTCACCGAAGAACGCTGCCCCTGCGTTCTTCTAAAAATACATAAGACTGTGCCCTATACAGGCTTATGTATTTTTTGTCATCATGGTGATCACTTCATCTATGCTGCCCCTCTCGATCACGACCGACGGGTAGTTATCCTGATAGAACTGCCTCTGGTTCGTCAGACAGCTGTAGCCGAAGTTCTCCTCCTTCGTCTTTAACAGATGGGTCGGATCAAGCTTCGCAAACTGTTCCTTTGTCACTTTCAGCAGTCCGTACTCGTTCAGGAGCACATCCGTATCCTCGTGAAGCACGATCTTTCCATCCTCGATCATGTAAACATCATCACAGATCCCCTCAAGATCACTGGAGATATGCGAGCTTATGACGATGCTGCGCTCTCCATTCTCCGCGTACTCGCGCAAAAGTCCCAGTAGCTCATCCCTCGCCACCACGTCAAGCCCCGCGGTCGGCTCATCGAGCACCAGCAGCTTTGCGCCGTGCGAGAGTGCAGCGAGAATCTGCAGTTTCCGCTTCATGCCGGTGGAGAACTCCTTGATCTTCTTTTTCAGTGGAAGCCCCATCCTGTCACAGTCCGCGGTGAATTTTTCTTTTGAAAAGTCCGCGTACATCGCATCCAGCATCGGGAGATACTCCTTGATCGTGAGGTAACTGCTGAATCCCGAGTCGGAGAGCACAACCCCGATCTGTTCCCTGTCTGCCTGTGCGAGCGCCGACACGTCCTTCCCCAACACCTCGATCGTTCCCCCATCGGTGCGGATCAGCCCCAGGATCGCTTTAAACGCCGTGCTCTTGCCGGCTCCGTTTCTCCCGATCAGCCCCGTGACCTGCCCTTTCGGTATCTCCATCGAGCACTCCAGCCGAAAATTCTCATATTGTTTGACCACATTGTTTAGTTTGATCATTCTAAGCACTTCCTCTCTCATCATCATTATTTCCTAAAAACTTTCACACATCCTCCAGCACGATCTCAAACAGCTCCTGTATCTCGCCATCCTCCATGCCGCAGCTGCGCGCCTTTCGGATCGTCTGCTCAAATTCTGCCTCCACTTCCTTCTTCTTCTCCTCAAGCATCTGTGCCTGGTTTGCGCACGCCACAAAGCTTCCCTTTCCATGCACTGTGACGACAAAGCCCTCCTCCTCAAGCTGGTCGTATGCCTTCTTGACCGTCAGCGCGCTGACCTTGATCTCCTTTGCGAGCGTCCTCACAGACGGGAGCATCGTCTCCTCGATCAGCTCACCATGCATTATTTTGTCCTTGATCTGACACACGATCTGCTCGTAGACAGGCTGCATCGAAGTGTGGTTAATTATCAGATTCATCTTTTCCACATCCTTTATCCGCCGAGTCCCCGCTTCCAGGTTCAATGCAGTGTATCTCTGTAGCAGTGTATCTCTGCCATAGCTTATCTCTGCTGCAGCTTCTTAAAGTGCCGCATTCACATTTTCCCTGCCACGGAACCCCGCGTTATTTGTTCATGAACTGTCAGAAACGTTTCATTCCTTTCTGATACAAACAGTATATAACAGTATTTATCTGTTGTCAACTGTTTTATACTGTTTATTATTAAATAAAAGAGTGTCAAATTTAATAAAAGTATAGAAATATGATAGAAATATGCGTGTGATTGTGATATTCTATTAGCGAACCAATCGGTGTCTGCGGAGAAAATGAAATGATATAAAAATAAAAGAAGGACACCTGTAAATCATCTACAACTATCTATTAACTTAACTAAGGAAAGGAAGCGATACAGCCAATGGCACAAGAACAGAAAAAACAGGATATGGGAAGCGGCAGCATCCCGAAATTGATGCTCAGTCTTGCGGTCCCGGCAGTCGTGGCGCAGCTGATCAACATGCTGTACAACATTGTGGACCGGATCTACATCGGCCATATACCGGACGCAGGCGCGTCGGCGTTGACGGGTGTGGGGCTCTTTCTGCCGATCTTGATGATGATCAACGCTTTCGCTATGCTGGCAGGCTCAGGCGGTGCGCCCAGGGCGGCGATCGCCATGGGAAAACAGGATCGGGAAGAGGCGCAGAAGATCCTTGGGAACTGTTTTTCCGTACTGATGTTCTTGTCTGTGCTCCTGACACTTTTGTTTTATCTGTTCGCGCCCCAGCTCCTGCGGCTTTTTGGCGCGAGCGACGTCACCCTTCCCTACGCACTCTCCTACGCGCGGATCTACATCCTGGGAACGGTTTTTGTGATGATCGTGATGGGGATGAACCCTTTTATCACCACACAGGGATTTGCCAGGATCAGCATGGCGACCACGGTGGTAGGCGCTGTCTGCAATATCATCCTCGACCCGATCCTGATCTTCGTGCTTGGCATGGGCGTGCAGGGCGCGGCGGTCGCCACGGTATTGAGCCAGGCTGTCAGCGCCGTGTGGGTGCTTCGGTTCCTGCGGGGATCCAAAACCATGCTCCGTCTCACTCTGCCGGATATGAAGGTCGAACCCCAGGTGATCCTCCCCTGTCTAGGCTTAGGTGTCTCCACCTTTGTGATGCTCAGCACGGAAAGCATTCTGAACATCAGTTTCAACAGCAGTCTCTCCCGTTACGGGGGCGATGTGGCGGTGGGCGCCATGACGATCATATCCTCCTGCAGCCAGCTGATCACGCTGCCGCTGCAGGGCATCTGTCAGGGCGGACAGCCGATCATGAGCTACAATTTCGGCGCTGGGAAAAAAAAGCGGGTAAAGCAGGCGTTTGGCTGCCAGTTCGCCGCGTGTGTCATCTACGCAGGCGTTCTGTGGCTGCTCCTGATGATCGCCCCTCAAGTTTTTGCAAACATATTCAGCAGCGATGAAACGCTGGTGTCCTATACCGTGTGGGCAATGCGGATCTATATGGCGGGGATCTTTTCCACCGGCGTACAGATTGGCTGTCAGCAGACCTTCATGGCTCTGGGGCAGGCAAAGATCAGCCTGCTCATGGCATGCCTGCGGAAGCTGGTCCTCCTGATCCCGCTGATCTTCATCCTGCCAGCCTTTTTCACGGACAAGGTGTTTGGCGTGTTCGTGGCGGAACCGGTCAGTGACATCATTGCCGCGACCGTGACGGCAACCATGCTCTTCACTCGCCTGAACAAGATCCTGGACTGGAAGCAGTAATGTCAGAATATTTACAATGAAAGATCCCCCAGAGCAGCAATGCCCTGGGGGATCCTATATTGTCCGGCTGTTATTCTGCCAGAAATTTTTCAACTGATGCCAGCTTCACGCAGAGCACAAACACTGCACACGCCTGCTTGAGCTCCTCCGGTGTCGGCAGCGTCGGCGCGATGCGGATGCTCGTGTCCGCGGGATCTTTCATGTACGGGTAGGTGGAGCCTGCCGGTGTCATCACCACGCCAGCCTCCTTGCAGAGTGCCACAACGCGCTTTGCACAGCCCTCGAGCGTGTCAAACGCGATAAAGTAACCGCCGAGCGGTCTGATCCAGCTTCCGATCTCCAGCCCGCCAAGCTCCTTCTCGAGACAGTCCAGAACCGCCTCAAACTTCGGCTTCAACAGCGCCGCATGCTTCTCCATATGCGCGTGCACGCCCGCCGCGTTCTTGAAATACATCACATGGCGCATCTGGTTGATCTTGTCAAACCCGATCGTCTGCAGGCTCACCGTCTTTTTCACCTCGGCAAGATTTGCCGGCGAGGTGATCAGCGCTGCCACGCCCGCGCCCGGGAATGTAACCTTCGATGTCGAGCAGACCTGGTAATACATATCGGGATTTCCCGCTTTCTCACACTCCGTCACAATGTTGAGCATCTCCGCCTTGTTGTCCACATAGACGTGATGGAACGCGTACGCGTTGTCCCAGTAGATCCTGAAATCAGGCGCCGCCGGCTTTAAGTTCGCAAATCTCCTGACAACCTCGTCAGAGTACACGACACCCGCGGGATTGGTGTATTTCGGAACATTCCAGATCCCCTTGACAGCCGCATCATTGTTGACGTACTTTTCAACCAGATCCATATCCGGTCCGTTCTCATCCATCGGAATGTTGATCATCTCGACGCCAAAACTCTCGGTGATGGCAAAATGTCTGTCATATCCCGGGACAGGACACAGGAACTTTACCTTCTCCTGCTTACACCACGGCGTATTGCCGCCGATCCCGTGCACCATCGCCCTTGAAATCAGATCATACATGATACTCAAACTCGAATTGCCAAATACCATCACATGGTCGACAGGGCACTCCATGAGCTCCGCAAACAGCTCCTTCGCCTCCTTGATCCCGTCAAATGCACCGTAATTTCTGAGATCCACCTTGTCATCGCCCTTGAACACAGACTTGCTGTTGAGCACGTCGAGCATGTCGACGGACAGATCCAGCTGGTCTGCCGCCGGCTTTCCGCGCGACATGTCGAGTTTGATGTCCGATTCCTTTAACTTTTCATATGCTGCCTGAAGCTCCGTCTGAAGTGCACGCAATTCTTCCTTGTTCAAATCCTTGTATGCTTTCATTTTTCCATAACCTCCATCATTCATACGCCATTGTCATATTACGTACAAAAATACTTTTGTGTACCCTTTTTCCTCATAAAAACTGTTTCCAAACAGTTCCTTTCCTACTATATAACATAAATTCCCATTCTGTCAATAACTTGTATACGTGTATATCAGTATTTTTGTGATCAATACGTACTTTATACGACTGCTTCGATCAGGATCTTATCCCCGAGCCTGATCTCCCTCAGACCCGTCCGCTTTGTCTTGTTAAAAGAAAAACTGAGCATATAACCTTTTTGGAGATGATAATGGTCAAGATACTCCACAAGCTGCTTCTCACCGCGTTCATTGTAGGCATTTCCATGCCATATCTTCATTTCGATGATATACTGTGTCCCAAGATAATCAATGATCAGATCCGTGCGCTCCTGATTTCTGGTTCGAGCCTCGACATAATAATTCCCTGTACATTTCGCCGCTCTGAACCTCTGGCAGTGTGAGGAAATAATTATACAACCGCGTCTCAAATATGCGGTTTGCAAGTTGTATTGTCTCCTGCTCCACCCTGACAAACCCAAACATCAGCAGCATATCCATCGCCTGATCGTCCGCGTTATACGCTATCGTCTGTCCCTGAAACAAAAGCAGGTATATCATCTCCCGCATCTGCGGATAATCATTCAATTTTCCGATCAGGGATTCAAACAGTGTATTTTTCTCTGAGAGAAAGTGTTTCACCGCAGCCAGCACACCCGCTTTCGTCCATGCCGCGCTGCTGTGCGGTAATCCTGCAGTCCTGGTTATCTCCTCATCAATATATTTGCATATGGCAGATACAAGATATGGATAACCCGAAGTGTATGCATAGATCAGATCCGAAACTTCTCTGACATCCATTCCTGTGGCATGATCTGTCTCATACTGATCCAGCATCCCCGCGATCTCTTCCGCCGAAAAACTCATATTTATAGGAAATTTAGCAGAAATATTCCATGGACTGTTCTGTTTATGCTCTTTTCCCCCGCGTATCTTGTGCCTCATATTGCGGATATCATATACACTGGCAAGGATCACTGACTGAAACGTTGACAGCTCCATCCTGTCAAGATAATCTGCCCTTAACTGTGCCAGAAAGTCAAGAAAAACCTGACTGTCCGCTGCGGTGTCGACCTCGTCGATCAGCAGGACGATCGGCTGCTCTGACTGTTCGCACCAGTCATTGAAACAATCAAATATATCTGCCATCCGTGCCGCTGTATTCGTGTTCTCTGCCAACTCTGACAGTTCAGTTTTCACCTGTTCTGATACCCGTTCCATGCGCTTGACTTTTTTCAGGATCCCGCGCGCCAGACCATTCACAAAAGCAGATTCTGATGCAAAATCCGCGGAGCTCATCCGCTGGAAGTCCAGACTTATGACAATGTATGCATCTTGAAGATACCCAGCCAGTGACCGAAGTATTGTGGTCTTGCCGTACTGCCGCGCTTTATTGATCGCAAAATAGTGTCCCGCATCAACCATCGCTTTGATCGCATCCAGCCTGTCCTTTAGATCCACCATGTAATGCAGCCCCGGTATACAGACACCGTTCACATTAAACATTCTCCCCATAGTCCGCACTCATCCTTTCCTTAGGAACTTTTTAAACTGTGATTTAACCACAATTTTATCATGCTGTCTGCCAAATAGCAAGGTATGCAGAAAACAGGGCGCTAATTCCTTCGGAACTGTTCACGGATCGAGAAGTTTAATCCCAACTCTCAGATTCAATCAATGGTCTCGCTTTTCACACACTCGTACATATCATTCAAAACAGCTGCCGTCTCCCTTACGTATTTTCCTACCGCAGTTTCCTCCGACATCTGCACACCGTACACGCCCGACTTGTAAATCTCATACAGCGCCTCGATCTCCCCGATCGTCGGGATGGGTCTAAGCTCCATATTTTTGAGCACCTGTGTGGCAAGAAATACTTTTACATCGTGATACTGTGCTTTGCCAACGATATATTTCTGGTATCTGGGGATGTTCATGATCCCTATGTCCGTGGACAGATCGCCCCTGTCTACCAGTATATACTCGACAAGCGGCAGGAAAACGAAACGCTTGCGCCAGGGATCTGTACGCGTTCCATAGATGCACTTCCCCCTCGAAAAAAATTCTCACCTCCACCTTATCGGGTAAGATATTTTTCAGCGCCAGCCTTTTTCTGATATGGATGTCCGCCAGCCTGGTGCACACAAAATCTTTTCTGTGCGTATCAAAACAGACGGCGTCCGCTATGGCATGATACTTTTTATCATATATGACGATGTTGATGCCTCTCTGGTTTACCGCATAATCTTTTCCGTCAATGATGATCTCCGCCGCATTTCCGTCATTCCACGGAGCACTCTTTATCTGTATCGCATGCCCGTCGATCTTTCCGCTGTACGCGACACTCTGGTCGGGTTCGCCCATCATCTCCACAGCCCTTTTCGTGCCGTTACGGATATAGAGATAACCTCTCCAGTGTTTGTTGCTCAAATCCTTTCTGATTCCCAGCTTTCTCCATTCAGCCGCCACTTCGCCGTTCAGCTCGCATCCCAGCGTGTCCTTTACAGCCAGGATGATAATACTGTTTTTCAGGCAGCTGACCTTTTCTATATATCGATGGATGTCCGTAATGCCTCTGATCTTTGCGTAACTATTTTCATCGCTCATTCCCCGTCAAACCTCCGCTCTTTTGCCGTTCAGCTTAAAATATCCACACGCCGTAAATTTGTGCTTAAATCGCTCGCAGCCAATCGATGCGGAATTGCGGATCGATAGATGATCTCTGGCGGTTTTCAGGCAATATTTACCCCCCCCCGGTACTTTGGGCAGATCAAACTTTTCTAAATACTTTTCCACGATAAACGCTTTGATCCGTCTTCCGTTTTGACCGTCGAAATGGCTTATATATTGACGGCGCGCTTCCTGGCGCACCTCTTTCATTGGATCCTGTCCTTTTGAGATCATGTCAAAAAAATTACAGGCTTCTTCAACATTGTGTATGCGATACAACGCCTCCACTACTTGCGGATGTGCGGGAATGCACTTTCGGTCATCATATCTGAAAAAAATACCTAATGGCTTTTCAGTGACCAATGCAGACACTGATATACCACAATTGCAATCCGCTATGATGGCGTCCGCTATACTGTATGACATCGCATACTCCGGCAAATCGTCCCAGATCATGTTGGGAGTGGATTTCATAAATCTTTTGAGTTTATTCAGATCTTCCTCTGTCCAGACCCCCGCATCCAATAACTCAACGATCAAAATGGGATGCGGTCGAAAAATCAATGCCATATCACTATGCGCTTCAAAATATCGCAACACCTCTTCCATATATAGATCGATCGTAACGTTTTCGCTTTCATATACATGATCCGTCGTCCACAATACGATCTTCTTATCTTTTATTTTTTTCCAATCGTCAGGAAGCTCTTTCTTATTTTGCATAAAATAATAAATTTCATCAAATTTGGGATGACCGATCTCTACCATCTGTTCATTCGTCAAATTCTCCTTTTTTGCTTCCTGATAAATCAGTCTGTCAAACAAAAAGTAATCAATGCTTTTACTGGTATCGTTCATAATTTTATCCAAATGTCTTTTCATCGGCTGATCCGAAAATTTGATCAATGTCATTGGAATAGCCACTGTCAACGCGGCATATCTTTGAAAATCTTCCAGATCCTGTTTCTTATATACACTCCAGTCTGCGCCTGGAGAAATAATCAAGATGTCCGGTCTGTCTTTCGAAACGTTATATTGATGCATATATATGGCATCACAATGATTTCTTCGCAAAATATCTTCCTTTTTTTTCATGTCATATGATCCATATATTATTATCTTTACATCAAATCTACTATCTTCCTGAAAAGCTTTTATTATGGATTTCTGCGTATTCCAAAAATAAACTCCTCCCCAAAATACAAGTCTTACCTTTATGGCTTCCTGATATTGCTCAGGCAAAAGTGTACGGATATCCAGTCGTTTCACATATTCTTTTGTAACTGTTGATTTTTCCCGGATGTCAGTCTTTGTTCCTATAATGGTTCGTTGTTCCCTATCAGCCGCTATACTTCTGTCATGTGTATCAAAACAGACGGAATCGATCACATAGCGCCTTTGTATGTCATAGACAACGATATTGAGCCCTCTGCGCTTGACGGCATGATCCTCCCCGTTAATGGCTATCTCCACGTCATTTCCCGCGTTCAGAGGCTTGCTCACAACACACAGCTTTAATCCCGGAGAGATTTCCATCTGTTTTGCAACCGCCTGGTCGATCTCTCCCAACTCTTCGTACACGTTTTTTCCCTTATGGATGACTGCTATATATCCATGCCAGTGTTTTCCTGTCAGATCACTGGTGATCCCAATCGCTTTCAGCTGTCTGTCCATCGCTTCGGTAAGCTCAAATCCGGGTGTATCTTTTACAGCAATAACGATCAATTGGTCTTTCATGGTCTCCAAAATCGAGAGATACTCCTGAAAAATTCCGGTTTCCCGCAATAACTTCCGGGCATCCATATCCTGTAGTTTACTATGCTTTCTCACCTGGTACCGCCTTTCATCAATAGCCTAAATACTGTTTCCAAAAGTCCTCGCTCATCAGATCCGCGCTGCCGTCCCTAAACCGTTTCATGGCACGCGAAAACGAAACGATGGACACACATGTTATCCTGATCAGCCCTCCCAATGCCTTGAAGACATCCCTCCAGCTTTTTTCCGTAATAAAGGCTTTTTTGCTCTCCTCGTCATAGTGGAGCACGCGCTTCTGTCTGTAAAAATTGACCGGGCGGCAAAGTCCCATGGAGACCGCCTGGATCTCCTTTCCTTTAGACCTCTTTGCGGGCAGCAGATACCCGTTGATCGTGAGATATCTGAGCGCTTTTGTCAGCCCCCTGTCAGACTGCTTAAAGCTGTTCATGTATTTGGGCAGGCTGAACACCGCGTTTTCTATCTGTTCTACCGGAACCGCGGCATATCCTGATTGCAGGATCTCTTTGTGCAGGGCTTCGCCGTCCGTCGATCTGAGGAAGTCGACTCCCTTATAAAAATCGTTTACACCCCGAAACAGCAGATCGATGTTTTTATAACGGTAATAGATCATTTCCCTGGCTGTCGTGACATACAGCCTATGCAAAAATGAACTTAATTTATAATTCGGAAAGTGCAGGGCATTGTCATACAACAGGTTTCTGATAATGTAATAATGCAGATAGGAGGCATATTTGTTTTCAAACGGTTCATGCCATACACATATGCCATTCAGCAGGACTACATACAGCCTGTTGCGCAGCCCGTATTCCAGATCATCACCGCGTATGAACAATGGCAGCGGAAGGTTGCTGCGCGACACTACCTCCATAGGCATGCAGCAGTACCACCACGCATTGTATTCCGTGTATTCCTCTATCTCGTTCAGCAAACAGTTTTCCCCGAGGCTGAGATCGATGCCCGCCTTGTTCGACACGAGCCGCCCCGCATTCCATGATGCCCCCGCTTCCACCTGTATACTCTGCCTGTCCATGCGCAGCATCGCACCGCCGATGGACATGGCAGCGTATTCTTCCCTGCGGCACCGCAGCAGCATATATGTCCTAAACAGCGCCTCCGGCGTCACGACGACATCATCGTCCATCATCAGCACATGGGTGGCGTTGAAGCTGTCCCTGTCGTTCATTATCTCGATCAGACCTCTCGTAAAGCCCCCTGCACCGCCGACGTTCCTGTTGCCGGTGATCTTTATATCGTCAGAACCGTCCCCTGTCTCCTGCGGGAGCGTGTTGCCGTTATCAGATATGTAAACTTTTAAATGCCCATGCATGACATGGTCTTCGTTGCCTATAATGCTCTTTCGCAGGATGTCAATGTTCCGCCTGACGTACGCCTCTCTTCTATATGTACAGATGTTTACCGCGATGTCCACAGGGCGGAGGCTTTGTTCGTCGGTCTCCGCGTCATAACTTCCCCCATAGTACACGGGATCTCCCCCGCAGGCTCGCAGCTCAAATGCCAGCATACCCTTGTATTCATGCAGGCGGTACGGCAGCACAAACTCTTTTTTCTCCGGGGACGCCAATGTCTGCCTGTCTATGACAGACTTGCTTGCCGTGCCGCTTACAAAGCGCGTGTTCACCAGCGTGACCTCAAAGCTCCCGCTTATGGCAAGGCGAAGACGGATGCTGCCGACCGACGTGTATTTTTTCCATTTTTCCGCTGACAGGCTATTGAAGTATGTGTCAAAGCAGCACCTTGCACCATGCTCAAACCGGAGCGCACTGCCCCCGTGCGCGTAATTTACGCTGCGCACGCCATCTTTTTCCCTGAGAAAATAAAGTTCCTCCTCCGCGCATATCCCCGGCTCGGGCAGCAACAGATTCTGTATCTTCATGAAATTGTCTCCCTTGTGCAGATTTTTTGAACGTTTCAATAATCCTCACTCATTATAGATTGTTTTAGTTTTTTTAGCTATAATTTTAAGTTAATTTAGAGTTGCGCGTGATTTTATGCACTTTTTGTCATCTTCTATTCTGTGAAAAGTGCCGTTTCTCCGGGTCTTTCCACTATTATTAAATACGAATCCTGCGTCTCGATCGGGCAGGGGAACGCATCCCTGTTTGAGGACACCCCGGAATTTTACGCCACATACCAAATGCAAAATGTGAAAAATCACAGAATTTATACAGACAAGATCCGGCTGTCTGTGGTAGAATTAAATCATATCGAACTCGCTACCGAGGAGGATCGCCTGCACAAGATCGACCAGTGGGCGAAACTCTTTAAAATCAAAACATGGGAGGAGTTGAAGGCTATGGCTGCGACGGATCAATATATGGAATCTGCCGCTGACACGATGTATGAACTCAGCGCTGACCGCATGATCAGGGAACAGTGCCGCAGGCGTGCGGAGTACGAACTATATCAGAAATATCAGGCGGAGGAAAACGCCAGAAAAGATGCCGTCATTGCGGAACAGAGCGCTGTCATAGAAGACTTAAAACGCCAACTGGCTAAAGCCCAAAGAAAAGACTGAGAATCAAAGAAGGGAACCTATAATGAAGATACTGATCATCGAGGACGACAAGGCATTGAACAACGGAATCGCATTATCCCTGGGCAGCGACACGATCCTGCAGGCGTTTTGTCTGGCAGATGCCAGAACGCTGCTGGACAGCAGCGTCGATCTGATCATTCTCGACATCAACCTGCCCGACGGCAGCGGTCTCGACTTCTGCCGCGGGATCAGGCAGACGAGCAGACTGCCCATCATCTTCCTGACCGCCAACGATATGGAGATCGACATTGTGACAGGGCTTGAGACAGGGGCAGACGACTATATCACAAAGCCCTTTTCGCTCGCGGTTCTGCGCGCGCGGGTGAACGCAGTCCTGCGGCGCAGACAGCCCGGCAGCAACGTATTTTGCACTGACAGATATGAATTTGATTTCGACAACATGAAATTCCTCGTCGACAGCACCCCTGTCGAGCTCAGCAAGACAGAACAGCGGCTCCTGAAAATCTTTGTCCGGAATCCGGGACGCACGCTGCCGCGCGAGATGCTGCTCGACCGTGTCTGGACCGACAACGCGGAGTTTGTGGAGGAGAACGCGCTGTCCGTCGCCGTCAAGAGACTCCGGCAGAAGATAACCGATGTGCCGATCCGATCCGTCTACGGCATCGGTTACGTGTGGGAACAGCAGAAAGGAATCCCCGGATCATGAAGTACCTATATGGACTGATCATACTGATATTACTCGCCGTCATCGCCGCCCTGTATCGTTACACGGCAAAAACATTGTCAAAGCTTGACAGAATGCTTGACAGTGCGATCGATGGCACTTTTTCCGAGCGTACGTTTACCGAGCAGAGCCTGTCCAGGATCGAATCCAAAATGTACCGCTTTCTGTCGTCCGGGATCCTCTCCACACGGCAGATCAATACCGAGAAGGACAGCATCAAGACGCTGATCGCGGATATCTCCCATCAGACCAAGACGCCGGTAGCCAATATTTTATTGTACGTCCAGCTCCTAAAAGAGTCCCCCTGTCTCGACGACAGCGCGAGAAAGCTGGCGTCGCAGCTCGAGGAGCAGACCGAGAAATTGAATTTCCTGACCGCATCGCTCATCAAGACTTCCCGTCTGGAAAACGGCATCATAAACGTCTCGCCAAGGGAAAACAGCATCCGAAAACTGATCCGATGTATCGACTGCAGCGACGCTGCCGACGCAAAAGGAATACGCTGTCAGATCGAACCTGTCCCTGAATGCACGGCAGTGTTTGACTTCAAATGGACGCTCGAAGCCATCTCAAACATTGTCGACAACGCGGTAAAATACACCGCCGCCGGCGGCACAGTCACCTTCAGCGCGCGCGAGTACGAAATGTTTGTCTGCATCCAGATCGCGGACACCGGCATCGGCATGTCCGAGGAGGAGACCGCAAAAATATTTGCGCGCTTCTACCGCTCTCCCGAAGTGCGCGACGAGCGCGGCGTGGGGATCGGGCTGTACCTGGCGCGGGAGATCGTGGCAAAGGAGGGCGGATATATCAAAGTGTCCTCCAGGAAAGGCGCCGGCTCTGTGTTCTCCGTATTCCTGCCAAAAATGTCAAATGTGTCAAAACTGTAAGAATGCAGAAAGAGTTGAGACAGAATCATCTGTTATCATAGTGTATGTAAAGAGGATTTACATACACTATTTTTATGCACACGGGCACCCAGAGGAAGAATGTCAGCAGAAGCTGACGGGTGCCCGGCGCGCGAGTAGTGGAGAAGGTCGTTCCCCTACTCGATGCACAGCCCCGTGCAGAGGAGATATGCCGCTATGCGGCGCACGGGGCGCGCGACGAGTAGTGGAGAAGGTCGTTCCCCTACTCGATTGCAATTGCACACGGGCACCCAGAGGAAGAATGTCAGCAAAAGCTATTTTATAGTTCTATAGATAGAGGAGGTATCACTATGGACATACTAAAAACCACAAATCTAAGAAAATACTACGGCAGCGGCGACACGGTCGTCAAGGCGCTCGACGGCGTCAACCTGTCGGTGGCAAATGGCGAATTTGCCGCGATCGTAGGCACCTCAGGCAGCGGGAAGTCGACGCTCCTGCACATGCTCGGCGGTCTTGACAGACCGACGGACGGCACTGTCGAGGTGGAGGGGCACAACATCTTTTCTCTAAAGGACGACTCGCTGACCATCTTCCGCCGGCGCAAGATCGGCTTTGTGTTTCAGAGCTACAACCTCGTTCCCGTGCTGAACGTCTACGAAAATATCGTCCTGCCGATCGAGCTCGACGGCAACAGAATCGACAAGCCCCACATCGAAAGCATCATGGAGACGCTCGGTCTCACCGGGAAAGTCAACAGCCTGCCAAACCAGCTCTCGGGCGGACAGCAGCAGCGTGTCGCGATCGCCCGCGCACTTGCGTCGAAACCCGCCATCATTTTAGCCGATGAGCCGACGGGAAACCTCGACAGCAAAACAAGCCTCGACGTCATGGGGCTTTTGAAGGTGACATGCGAACGATTTTCACAGACGATGGTCATGATCACGCACAATGAGGAGATCGCACAGATGGCAGACCGGATCATAAGGATCGAGGACGGGAAAATCGTTGGCGGCCATAATGATTAATCTTGATTTGAGTGCCCGCTGAGCCGGGCGAATAGGAGTTTGTATGAAAATATATGAAGTAAACAACAAAAAGGCGATCCGCCGTCTCTCCAGCCGCAGTTTCAATGCCAACGCATCGAGGAATCTCATCGCAGTGATCGCGATCGCCCTCACCGCGATCCTGTTCACTGCCCTGTTCACAGTCGGCAGCGGACTGGTGGAAAACATACAGCAGCAGACGATGCGCCAGGCGGGCGGCGACGGAATGGCATATTTGAAATATATAACGGACGAACAGTTTGAGGCAGTCAAAGACCATCCGTTGATCGACAGGATCTCATACAACAGAATGATGTGCGACAGTGTGGAGAACGACGCACTGTTAAAACGCCACGCCGAGATCTATTACATGAACGATGTCGGCATGGAGCTTGGCTTCTGTGTTCCGACACACGGGCGAAAACCCGAAAAGGAGAACGAGATCATCATGGACACCATGGCGATGAAAATGCTCGGACTTCCCGAGGAGATCGGCGCGCCTGTAACCTTTCGGCTAAAACTTCATGACGGCAGGATCGCGGAGCGGGAATTTGTGCTGTCGGGCTGGTGGGAAGCCGATCCGACTTTCAACATGGCATCGATCATGGTCGTCTCCAAGGCGTACATGGACGCACATATCGATGAGCTCTACAACAGTTATCGGGAAAATTATGAAATGACAGGCGTCACGAACAGCTATATCATGTTCCACAACTCATTCGGGCTGGAGAAAAAAGTAGAGCGCGTGATCACGGAGAGCGGCTATTCCATGGACGAAAACGACCCGGATTACATTGATTCCAACGTCAGCTGGGCGTATCTTTCCAGCAATTTTGACTTCGATCTGCCGACCGTGATGGGCGCGCTGGCGGCGGCTTCGCTGATCGTATTGACGGGCTATCTGATCATCTACAACATTTTTCAGATATCCGTCACCAGGGATATCCGGTTCTACGGTCTGCTCAAGACGATCGGGACAACCGGCAGACAGATCAAAAAAATCATCCGCAGGCAGGCTGCGATCCTGTCCTGCATCGGCATTCCGATCGGGCTTTTTCTCGGATTTTTTATCGGGACAGCGCTGGTCCCGCTGCTCATGAACAACACCAACTACACAGGTTCAACTTTCACCACAAGCGCAAACCCGCTCATCTTTGCGGGAAGCACAGTCTTTGCCCTGGTCACTGTGGCAGTCAGCACGGCAAGACCCGGCCGCATCGCCGCAGGCGTGTCGCCTGTTGAGGCTGTGCGCTACACCGACAGCACGACGATCAGGAAAAAAAGCCGCAGGTCGAGAAACGGTGCAAAGATCATCGGCATGGGGATGGCAAACCTGGGCAGGAACAAAAAACGTACCGCACTCGTGGTCGTGTCGATGTCGCTGTCCCTGGTGTTGTTCAATACCGTCTACACGCTCAGCATCGGTTTTGATATGAATAAATACCTGTCAACCTTTGTCGAGACGGATTTTCTCGTCTCTCACGCAAGCCTTATCAATCACACATACTGCGGCAGGGACGACGACACTGTGACCGACAGCATGATCGCTTCGATCGAACAGCAGGAGGGATTTCAAAGGGGCGGGCGCTTTTTTGCGGATATCAGGGACGCCGAATGTTTCAGGGTAAAACCGCATGAGAATGAAACATCCGCACGGGCTGACAACGAAGATGAAAATGGAAACTATTTCTGCGCAGTCTACGGGCTGGAAGACTTCCCGCTCAGCAATCTGCAGGTTCTCGAAGGTGAGATCGACTATGAAAAGTTAAAGACCGGCAAATATATCCTCGAGGGTGTCCAACTGGACGATAACCACCAGCCCGAGTGGCAGACATCCCACTACGAGATCGGGGATACCGTGACGCTCTGCAATTACAAGGGAAACGGTGAGAGCATATACGAAAATGAGTATACAGAATATCCCTGCGAAGTCATGGCAAAGGTCGCAGTCAGCACCTATACCAACTCCTGCCGCATGTTTTATCCGCACTCCTACTATCTGCCCGCCGAAGTCTATAAGACAATGACAGCAAATCCCGGCACAATGATGTACGTGTGCGATGTCGAGGACGGTTTTGAGGCATCGATGGAATCGTTCCTGCAAAACTATACCGAGAGCGTGGAACCGACGATGGCATACTCCTCCAGGAGTACCAGCGCAAAACAATTCGAGGGACTGCGCGGCACGGTGCTGCTGGTCGGCGGCATGCTGAGCCTCATCATCGGAATGATCGGCGTGCTGAATTTTGTCAACTCGATACTCACCAGTATCCTCACGCGCAGACGCGAATTTGCCATGCTCCAGTCCGTCGGCATGACGACCAGGCAGCTGCGGAAAATGCTGGTCATCGAGGGACTGCTCTACACCGCATCGGCAGGGCTGATGTCCATCGTGTTGGGGGCAGCCGCATCGGCGCTGTTCGCCGGCACGATCGCCAGGAGCATATGGTTCTTCACGTACCGTTTCACGCTGCTGCCGCTCGCTCTCACGATCCCGGTACTGCTCCTGGTCGGAATACTGCTTCCGCTGCCAGTCCTGAACGCTGTCGAAAAGCAGAGCATTGTAGAGAGACTGCGGGAGACAGTCTCATGATAACCATCAGGATCGCAGGCGGCAGAGACTGTCACTGCGCGTCGGCAACATAGTACTGCGCCTGCGCGTTCCAGAGCTCGCTGTACTTGCCGCCCGCCTGCGCCAGCAGCGTCCCGTGATCCCCCTGCTGCACCATGCTGCCCTCATGAAAGACAATGATCTCATCGCAGAAGCGGCAGGAGGAAAGGCGGTGGCTGATATAGATCGCCGTCCTGTCCTCCACGATCTCATTCAGACGCGTGTAGAGCTCATACTCCGCCATCGGGTCGAGCGCGGCGGTCGGCTCGTCCAGAATCAAAAATGCCGCATCGCGGTACATGGCGCGCGCGATCGCAAGCTTCTGCTCCTCTCCGCCGGAGATCTCCACACCGTCCTCCGACAGATTCTTGTACAATATCGTGTCGAGTCCCTGCCGCATCGTCTCCACGCGCTCCCAGAAGCCGGCCTTGCGGCAGCAGCTCTCCGCCCGATCCCTGTCGTACGTCTCACTGGCAGCGATATTCTGCCCCACGGAGTAGGCGAGCAGCTCAAAATCCTGAAATACCACGGAGAACACCTCCATATATTCCTTGAGTACTCTCGGAAACTTACAGTCCTTGAAAACACTGTGTTTCCAAAGTCCCCCCTTTTTCTCTTCACCTCCACTTT
>ERZ808051.912-NODE-912-length-24271-cov-3.936637_pt1 | contig 24271 bp, 21 predicted proteins | sample MGYA00380199_ERZ808051 | MGnify/ENA primary metagenome ERZ808051 (study PRJEB31490, sample SAMN06133391) | mouse gut metagenome | isolation source: J11 | host: mice | place: China: Chengdu | collected 2015-05 ...
CTTGATTTCAAAAGGAATAACCTGTTCCCCTTCTAATACCACTAATTTCCCTCTTTCATCCCCTAAATCATCAAAATACAATATAGGACATTTTTCTCTCAGACCCATTCTTTTACCTTTTCCTATTCAAACTCATTCAGCGCCCCGATCACATAATTCTGTTCTTCATCCGTCATCCCATTATACATAGGAATAGAAAGCACTGTTTTTGCATATTCCTCCGTAACCGGAAGAAAGCCCTCCCTATGCCCTAGATATTGATATGCCTGCGCCAAGTGAGGCGGAATTGGATAATGGATAATCGTTCCGATTTCCCTCTGATCCAAATATTGAATCAATCGCTCCCTCTCTTTACAGCGAATCACATATTGATGCCACACACAGGTTGAATCTGCCGGCGCCTCAGGCAACAAAATCCCGGGATTATGAAGCTGTGCACTATATTTCTGTGCAATATTGGCTCTTTCCGCATTTAATTCATCCAGATATTTCAGCCTGACTCTGAGCATACCTGCCTGCAGCTCATCCAGCCGGGAATTCGTCCCAACCACCTTATTGTAATAACGCTTTTCACTTCCGTAATTTCGAAATACTCGAAATTCCTGTGCTAGATGTTCCTCATTTACCACAACCGCCCCACCGTCGCCGAAAGCCCCCAGGTTTTTTGAGGGATAAAAAGAAAAACACCCCACATCCCCAAAGGTACCCGTCATCTGCCCACGGTAACAGGCCCCATGTGACTGAGCGCAGTCCTCCACTAATTTCAAATGATGCCTTTTACACAGTGCCGTAATCCTATCCATTTCGGAAGCAATCCCGTATAAATGCACCACCAGAACCGCCTTTGTTCTCTCCGTAATTTTTTCTTCTATTTTATCCGCGTCAATTCCGTAATATCTGTTGGGTTCCACAAAAACAGGGGTTGCGCCATTGATCGTAATTCCCATCACGCTGGCTATATAGGTATTCCCCTGTACGATCACCTCATCCCCCCGGCCGATCCCAAGCAGGCGGAAGGCCATCCACAAAGCATCTAGGCCACTTGCAAGGCCAACGCAATAATTCGCGCCGGTATACTCTGCAAATTCGTTCTCAAAGCAGCCGACCTCCTGTCCCAGTACATACCAGCCGGAGCGAAGTACCTCAAGTGCCTTTTTTTCAAATTCCCGCTGATACCGGAAAAATCCTCTGTCCATCCTGTTTGGCATAATTTTCACGGCTAGTTCCTCCTACACTTCCAATTATCTCTTTCACCTCGTCAAAATATCCCAGCTCGTCCATCCTCGCATAGAGTAACCGTCCAATCAATTCATACCCATATCGATTAAAATGCACCGTATCAGAAAGCAAACTTTCAGGAGTCATCCCCTGTGCCATCATTTCCTTGTCCCTTTCCGTAAGCGCAATATCAACACCAAGTATTTCTTTTACATCCTTGATTCCATGACTGCTCATATAGGCTCTAAGATTAATATACTTATCGCCGTATTCCTTCTCCAATGTAGTCTCGAACGCCGCCCTCTCCTCTTCTGTACCGGTATGGCTTCCTACAATAATAAAACGGTCAGAATTTGCTCCTTGGCGGTTCACTATTGCCTTCTGTTGCTCAATCAGCTCCCATACATCTGTGTATCCGCCATTTTCTCCTATAAACACAATTGTAAGGTAATCCAAATACCGCTTAGAGCCTGAGGTTATAATCTCTGTTCCTTCTTTCACCTCTACTGCAGTCCCCGGCTCGCTTCTGTAAAAACGGTAGGTAAATTCAGCCGCTCTATAGGACTCCTGTTCAATAGCTACCACCCCTGGGATTTTGGCAATTTCCACACTTTCCATACCTGCATTTCCCTGCCTAAGAGGTGCGCCTCCCTCAATCTTAATTTCCACCGGCTCCGTATTTTCCGGAATTACAAAATCCTCCTTTACAGTGAAAGGAACTGCCCCATTTCTGCCCAGAATGGTTTTGGTATCTTCCCCTCCCACCCCCATATTCACCACGGGTACAATACTCAAATCATAATCATAGTTCTTGAAAAGCCCCCTGTTTAGTTCAAATTCATTTCCGTCATTAAATGGATCCACAATATTTTCTTTGATCAGCTCCTGCAATACCTGCGGATAAGTACATCCTTCGCCACCTGCTCCTGCTGTCAAACTGTCTCCCCAGCAAACAACACCTGGAAGATATTGAACTATAACATTCTCAGCTTCAGATTTCCTGGCCGCCGCTTCCTCTTGCCATTTCATCCGCTCTCTGTATCCTTGAAAGAAAATGAATACAAGATTAAACACAAACACACCCAAAATCAAAATTCCCGCGGCCAGTTTCCTGCCAGATGCTCTCTTTGCAATACAGTTGCTCAGAGCAGCATCAATCTCCCTGTCGCCTGACCTGCGTACCAGAATCCAACAGCATAGGCCCGCCGCCATACCTCCAAGTACCAGACCAAATAAAAAAACAGTTGTTATAATCCTTACTCTCTCAAAAACAAGCAGATGATCCCTTTTCACTGCCACTGCTGCCGGACTGATTTCACAAAAAAATACTGCCACGACACAGCTTACCACTGCCGTCCCACCTGCGCAAGCCACAATTGCTCCCCGGCTCATTTTCCATAGGTTCTGTAATTGTACCTTTATTTTTTGTATCTTTCCGGTCGCAATTCCGATCTCTCTGTCCAGATTCTTCAACACCGCAATCTGTCCTTTTTTTTCTTTTTCTAGGAACCCAAACAACTGCTCCCCTATGAACAACAGGGGAAGATTTTTAAAGGAAGTGTTGAACAGGAAGGGCTCTGTAATCCCTGCTATCAGAAAACAGCAAATCATGGCCAACTCCATGTTTTTTTTCTGTCTGATATAGACAGAAACGGTATAAAGATACCCGGCGCATATCAGAACAAAAACAGGCAGTCCATAAATTACCAGCGCAAAGATATAGGAATTATCCATTGTGATAATATTTGTCGTAATCTCAGCAAGATTATTGCCCAACAAAGACAGATTTTCAACCGTCAGAAAATGCCTAGCAAAGTTAATCCTGTTATTAAAAACTTTATCTGCCAGTTCAAAAGCCCTCCCCCGCAACACTAAGGGGAAAAACACTGAAAACAAAATACAGAACGGAAACAGCATTTTCACCATAAAGTATTCTGCCTTTGTGATATTCCTTTTACTGACAAAAAGAGAAATAGTAAGGTACAACATCACAATACCGGCTCCCGTAAAGCTATAGGAATAAAGAAACAAAAACAGATTTCCTGCCGCCAATCCCAGAAAATACTTCCAGTTATATGTCTCCTTCACACAATAGATCACCAGTGCCGTAAAAATAAGATAAGAAATATGAAGAACATTAGGATGGGGATACCCCATAAAATAGCGAAGTACGGCTCCCGTAATATTCTTGGTTTGTACTGCGGTTTCAACGCTTTCAAGAAACACAAGAGAAAGCAAAAAACGCCCTCCCATTGCCGCCGTCCAGACAAAAAGCCCAACCCCAAACGCCCTTTTTACCGACACATTTTTCATTGCAACTACGCTCACCGTACAAATCAAAACGCCCTTTTCTCCGCTGACCCGATATACCACCGCCGACCAGACCGTCAGCAGCAGGATTGCCCCCCACTCTTTCAAAGAATATTCTGTTATGCATATTTTCACTGCAATACACAAAAAAGCAACTACTAGAAAAAGCTTATAAAGCGTCTGTCCGTCATATAGTCCAATGCCTTTAGCAAAAAGCATAAATCCCCAGAAGGCCAGATATAATGCTTCTGAAAATCGGACGGATACATATTTTCCCGCATAATTATTTTTATCTGCTATCTTTTCTTTATTCATTCAGCTCTCTTCTCTTATTTACTAAAGTATGTTTTGTCACCCTTTGTTTTTTCCAGCCTCCACCAATACATCCCCGTCAAAAACAACAGATAATTCCTTCCTATATAGACAGAGACAATATGGGCTTCCACAATTGTATATAAGGCAAGCATTGATACAAACACCATCTCATCATATTTCTTTTGCCGGGCAAAATAAACCAAAAGCGTTATGAGTACGATAATCGCAAGAAATGCCGGTATCACCCCATACCAATAAAACAGCCGAACCCATCCCATATCAAAATAGTAATCGGACTCTGGCCGCGAAAACAAACTCCATGTACTCATAATCCCTTCCCGGTTATCGGTTTCAACCAAAGAATGGATTCGTCCAGTCAACAAATTGTCCAAAAATACGTAAAATTTAATCTTGGAATTGACTTCGCCTTCCCAATAATAATGCCAAAGACACATTGCATCCTTTGCCGCCATAACAGAAATTATAATACTTCCTGCAAAAACTGCAATATTACCAAAAGCAAATATTCTGCTCATGCCTCTGCCGCGGATTTTAGAAGCAGCCCAAAATAGAAATACCGTACCCACCGAGACCAAAAAACCTGTTTTAGAATGCGTCAGCAGGAAAAAGCAGCCATTAACTCCCAGCGCCAGTATATAGTAGTACCATTTCCATTTCATATGATACAGATACATTCCAAGCATTGTGAGAACACATACCATGCACTGGAGCGCATTGGGATGCCCCATTCCCAGCACATACCTCATTTCCACACTGCCCCGTCCATAATCCTGTGTCAAAAACAGAGTTCCATATATACCGGTCATAGAAAGAAGTATAATCAGGACACAGCCTGAAAGAGTCATCCAAAATACCAGCTTGAAACACTTTATCATATCAGTCTCTTTACATGCCGCGATAAACATGACTATTCTGATCATCTCATTTCTTCCGGTAACAAAATAAGAGACTGCCCCTATTGCCAAAAAAAAGGCCATCAGCAAATATTCCTTTACGGAGTATTTCGTCAAACATACTTTGGCAAAAAAAAGGGCAAATGTCAGACGCAATAGCTGCCCCTCTACCGGGTTGATAAAAGCGCTCTTATCTATCAAAACCAAAAGAACCTCTATGATAACTCCCGCATAAAAAAGGCCGTATGCTGTTTTTTCTTTTAGTGTATTGCCTTCCATATCCGCACCCTATTCCAATTTCCCCAAAGGACTGATGAATTTCCATCCCTTCCAGAGTTCTTCCATCTCCGCTTTTACAAAAATCTGACTATTTTTGTGAATGGTAGGGCGGATCATGATCTTGTCCCCATTTCCATTCAGTCTGGCTCCCCAGAAGCTAAAGGTCGAGTTGGCACATATATTGTGCCTGCACAAGCTCATCAGCCACATATCATAAAAGCTCTCTTTTCCGTGATTAACATCTACCACCGTATATTCCGGCCCTTTATACCTCTGCTTTACATAAGAAATATCATCCGAAAACAAATAAAAATGCGCCAGCGGCTCTTCTTCCTTTATTTTCTGTATGGCTGTTTCATAATATGCATCGGTGCAGATTCCGCCGAACATAGCTGCATTTTCCTGCTTCAGATAATCGCCCCGCCTGATATGCACGCTGACCGACCTGCAGGAGCCTATCTCTTCTGCCAATTGCCTGTTCGCAGGATTCCCGCTTGGAGGAAAACGTATGGCCCTTCTCAAATCCGGCAAAATATCCCTGTAATATTTCTCACAGGCAAAGTACCCGGAAAGATACCTGTTTTTGAACTCAAAAATCTCCGGATGATACATCTGACCTTCCTGGAACAAGGAAATGGTAGAAGGCAGAAGCTTTCTTTGTATCTTTCCTAACAATCCCTTTTTCCCGATCAGCCTTTCTCTTTCCTCGCCCGTACATATTTCATAAGTCAGCCCGTCAAAATAAGCAAGCTCGAGCTCTCTGTCAGTTCCGATATTACCTTCGGAATCTCTATTAACCGCTTTATCCTCAAACCATGAAAGATCCAGCTTAGCCTCTGTCCCCAACCGCACAAACTTTTTGTATATGGCATACTGCTGAAGCTGGTTTCCCAAGCCCCCTGCAAGCTGTATAATGATCATTTCTTTTCTCCTGTTTTCAGATTCATTCCATAATATTTATCTGTACTTGTCCAATATAGGCATTAAATAATTTTTTCTTTCTGCAAAAAATTTCCTTAACATTTCCAACTCATTGTCAAAAACAGACAGTGAATCCTCCCCATAAAAACGCCTATTATTTTCTCTCATTGGCTCAGCCATAAAATCATGATAATCCGTGATCTTTTCATCCATTTCCTCAATATTAAATACTGTATCTGTCAGTTCTTCTATCTTTGAGATTAATTGTACACGAAAAGAATCATTCGTCATCATATTCTTAAACATTTCATCATTTTCCATAACATAATTAATTGAATCAAAACCAGCATTATACCCTGCAGAATTCAGGTCAAAAATCATCCATCTCCATTTGCCATCCCCAAATATACTGTTTTCATTTTTCTTTACACGCCATAAAGCATAATTAAGCCATGGCCAGTCTGAATTTCTCCCAATATAAAGCATAGCTGCATAATAATCTATATAGCTTTCAATGTCTATCAGATCACAAACCTTCTTATAATTCTTATCTATTGTGACATCGCTTTGGGAGCAAAATTCAATCATGTTAGAAAAATATTTATAATCGTCCTCGTCCCCTTCCGCCAGTTCTCCGTTTTTTATCATTATTACGTTATCTTTATCTACATTATAGTAAAACTCTAGATAATTGGCATTATATTTTTCATTTAGCCAATAACACCCCCAATATTCTCCATTTAAAAACAACACGTAAGGCTCATAATTCATTGTAGAGACATTCAAATCTTTTATTGCTTCAGACACTAAATAATCTTTTACTTTAGCCCTAATATCATTCCCTCCCTGAAACATCGTTATCTCTGAAGCATAATAACCCGTCCCCCAAAAATCCTCTCGGAATTTTTTATTTCCATCATACTCCTCTCTCGCATAAATATTCAAGCTCTTTGGATTATATCCTCTAGAGACACTTCCATGGATACGAATCCCACATTCCTGGTCACAAATCAACTCTCCTGATCCATTAAAAAACTGACATGATGCCTTTCTTTCCCATTTGATTCCTCTATTTCGATAATTTGCCATCCACAATGCCCAAAACTCTTCCCTCCAATAGTATTCGTCTTTGACTCTGTATTCTTTCACATAATCATCATAAGTCCTACCTGTTACATAGATCCCTGTCTGGTAATCAAATAAACCAGACGGCTCTGTCACGACACTAAGTATATTCATTCCTTTATATCCGTCTTTATGAGAAAAATCTACAAAATAGGAAGCGGTTTTCACATCACTCCGCTGCCCCAATTCATTATATGCGACTGCTCGTATAACGGTTCCCTTGTCAATCTTATAATCCGGAACACAATATCCTGGAAAATCATAACTGATCCTCTCTATTTCTTCTTTATCAAACCCTGTAGAGACGTCCGTCCGCATCGAATATACATTATCATTCTCGGTTGCATCTTTGATCAGGATAGGTTTTTCATATTTAATAGAATTCCGATCAGGTATAGAGCCATCCAATGTATAATAAATCGTCCCGACTCCTGCCTCCATCTCCAACTCAAATTCCTCTTCATAAAAACCCGATTCCCTGGAAAAAGACAGTTCCTCTACCTTCTGGATTTTTTCCCGATCCGCCCATGACCGGTATTCAAAAAAAACAATAAAAATGAAGATCAAAGCACTCATACCGCAGAGCATTTTGATTTTTTTACTACAGAATGTCATCTGAATCATACTCCATCAGAGAAAACCTCTCCACATTTTCACTTTTCTCCATCCCGCATACCAAAGCTTCTGTTTCCTTTATCACAATCTCAAAGACATAATCCATCCCTTTTTCTGTCCAGTTTCTGCTTTTTACACGATACCTTCTGGTTGCTTTCCTTATCAATTCCAGAATCTCAGCTTCCCTTTCTGCTGACTTACAATGCATCACCAGAATATGGGATTTCATTCTTATATTAAGACGGTTTAATATCACCAAAACAATTGTTGCAATCAGGGATGTTATAATTGCTATTTCATACAATCGACACCCGCAGGTGATTCCGATATGAATTGACCACAAAACGAAAATAAGATCTACCGGATCCTTTACCGCCGTACGAAACCGGATTATTGCCAGCGCCCCTATGGTTCCAAGGGTAATTACCAGATTGGTCTGCAGGCTCAAAATAATGGTGGCAATAAAAAAGGGGAGCACTGCGATACTGATATTAAACGCTTTATTGTATAGAGAACGGCGCAGAACCACCTGATATACAATAAATTCATACAACGCTAGTATGCCTGTTACCGCAAGCACTGCCAGCAGCATGGATGTGGTAATTTCCTCATTGTGGAAGCTCCCCGCAATATGGTTTATAACCGCATGAATAAGACCCATTTTTACTTTCTCCTCACATAATTTTACTATATTTCTTATTTTCCTGCACAGCAATCCTTCCTAAATAATATTTGGAGAAGGACTGCTGCTCCAGTATATTTGACTGAAGGATTGCTTTCATGTAGGAAGGAAGCACATCATCAAACTTCACTTCCAGTACGTGTTTCTTTCTTTCTAAAACAGGGATCTTGAAGTAATCCCCCTTTAAAAATCTTTCAATTTCATTTGATGCCGATATATTATAGTCCATTGTAATCCGCACATTCGATATAATCTCTACAAATGCTTCCCTCTCATAGCTGACGATCACCTTGGGCCTGAATCCCCCGGTGATAATATCGATACAAAACTCTTTGAGTAACTGCTCCTTCGTGTTCCAGAAAACCTCTGAACTGTTTCCCTCTATGAGTAATCCATACTCTTCTAAAGAAACCGGGCACTTTCGCTTATGACAATAGCTGTTTTGCTTCTCTTTTTTTTCCAGCCATAATCTGCCGGAATCATCACCATAATACCGAATACGGTATTTAAATCTCTTCCCTTCTCCGGCTACATTTTCCCGGGCACACGTATTCTTGTAATCATCAAAATATAAGCTATGAATCACATATTTCCCATTTTCTCCCGCATAAGGATCCATCTGCAACACCTTCGCCAGCTTTCCCTTCAGCGCAAGCAAATCTGCCTCTTTTTCACAATATTTCCATTCTGTTCTATATCTTTTTATGGCTCTTTCCTCCAGAAATAAATCTGCTTTCTTCTTTTATTTATCTCCTGTTATGGCAAACAAGGACAATGCAGGCCCAAGAGACCAGGGATAAGCCCCATACACCTGGGGATAGAGCGAAAATCCCTGACATTCCGCCAGACAGTTATCAATGGTTCCCTCTTTCACCAATCCGAGAAGGGCTTCTCTTCCCCGCATCATCCGTGATTTGTGTATGCCGATCAGCACCTTATTATTAAGAGACTGGGCGATTGAATAGAGAATCATAGCCGTGGCAGAGGTATCCACAGGACCCTCTCTGGCGGAAAGCTGCCAGCAGTAAAGACCGTTCTCCAACTGATAAGACTCCACCTTATCTACCATCCGTCGGTAAATCTGTTTAATATATTCATAGTCAGGGCTTGTCTCGTCCATAAAGGAAAGGCTTTCGGACATCCCAGTCATAAGCCATCCTACTGCCCTCCCCCAGCCTATAATGCCATACTTAAGACCGTCTTCATATTGATAGCCGTGATACGGCAGCCCTGTTTTGCCATCCATTCCAAAATCAATAAAATTCTGGATTTGGGTTACCGCCAGATGAATGGCTTTAGAGTCGCCGTATGTACTTCCGTATTTGCACAAAAAGGGGCATATCATGCCGATGCTGTCCACGAAGACATAACCGTTTTTCTGGTTTGGCCTGTAAAGAAGGCTGCCCGCCTTATCCGTGATATGAAAGGACAAGAACCGTACCATTTCGCCCGCCGCCTCTTTGTAGCGCTCCTCGCCAGTCATCTGATAAAGGTCTATGAGGGCCATACCGCTTAAGGCATCATCCAAGTAATACATTTTATGCCCGCCTTTAATCCAGTTATCATAATAGGACTGAAGGGCTTCCCGTATCCCTATGGCTTCTTCCCCGCTTTTGTGGGTCATATAATAATCCGCCAATCCCTTGGCTAGAAGACCGTTGGGCCAATTGATCTTATCAATAGGCTCTGCACCTCTCCCCATTAGAATCTTCAGCCTTCTTTTTATATAGTATCCTGCGCTTCTTTCGGGATATTGAAGCAGCTCCCGCTGTGCTTCCTTTACCATCTCTAACATAGTAATCTCCATCCCCTTTCCCTGTTTTATCCAAGTATTTATGATTTCTTTTTTATCCTTCTTTTCACAATCCCCGTCAAATACCCAAACTCCTGCGTCCTGCCAAACAACAGAAAAAAAACACCGTTAAACACCACGCAGATAATCACAAACATCACTGCGAAAGAGCCTATCCCCACCAAGGGCATCACAAGGCGCTTTATCCAGGAAAGAACCCCAAACAGCGCCGCAAGAGCCGCCATATATTTCGCCGAGTCCATGAAGTACTCCTTCACCGGTTGATCCAGTATCACCCGGTAGATAATAACCGGCTTCGTCACATTGGCAATCAGCCCTGATATAATGGTTCCGATATAGACTCCCACAAGGCCGATCCTGCGTACCAGCACAACGGAGATTACCAGATTCACCGCCCCCTGTATCAGGGCCAGATACTTATCCTGCTCAAATACCCCCGCCGCTGTTTTGAAATTCGATAATACAATTCTATCACCTTTCAGATAATAATCAATCAAAATACACATAACTACGGAAAAAGCAAGGGTTTTGGCCTCTCCCAGCCACAGTTCAATCAGGGGAGTCAGCAGCATGGAGAACCCGATCGCCGTAAATCCATAGATCCAGCAGGCCGCAAAACGGTATACCTTAAAGATCTGGTACTGCTTCTGTCTGGACTCCGTGGCAAAAAGATTGCCGAAGCTGGAGAGCACAGAGTTAAAAACGATATTTACTACATTGGCAATGGAATTTAAAACCAGATTATAATTATCCACAAATCCGCTTAAGGTTACATTGATAAAGCCCGAAATAATCATGCTGTCCGTCTGAAGCCTTGCCACATCCCCCACCTTATGGAACACCAGGGCCTTGGTCTTGGCAACGATCTCCCCGGTCTCTTCCTTAGAGAGCTTCTCTACCCGGCTCTCCTTCAGATAAGGGTATCTGCGGTCTAAATATCTGCTCACAAAAATCTTCTGCAAAAGCTCCACTGCCGCAGCCGTAAGCAGATAAATATAATAATTTCCGGTCGTAAGGATCACAATGATCTGCAAAGAGACGGTGATCATTTTGGTCACTGTAAGGATATTGGTCTGGATATAATTTTTCTGCTCTGCATTCACCAGACTGTATTTGTATGCCACAAAATACGTGCTCACCGTGTTGAACAAAAAGATAAAATAGTACAAGGTCAGCTCCCTGACCGATACTCCCTCAGGCTGCTTCACCAGATAGCGCAGAAAGGGGGAAACCAAAAGACCGATCAGCGCCACTATGATCCCTATCATTCTATATGCCTTTTTATACAACTGCATATAGGACTTGACCTTCTCAATATCCCCCCGGGCAACCGGCCTGTAAAGGGCGTAATTCAGCGCCGTTCCGATCCCCAGCTCTGCCATGGAAAGCACGGAGAGAATGCTGGTATAAAGCCCATTGACCCCGTTCAGGGTATCTCCCAGATGAGCGATAAAAATTGTTCTCAGAACAAAATTCAGGATCTGAGTCATGAAATTACCAACCTGGCCAAAGATTATATTCCTTGCAGCCGACTGAACTCTTCCCATAGCCTGTCCACTTCTTTCCCTGTCTTGTACGCCTGCCTCTGATAATCCGGCATTACCGTCTCAAGCTGTCTTTTTATCTCCCTCTCATGGTCGGAAAGCCACGAGAAGCCTGCCACCAGATCCTCCGGCTTTTTGAGGCTCTGGACCGGCAGCACATAATTCTCTTCCGTTCCGAACAAATCCCTGGCGATTCCCCTGGCCTTCACAGAATACCCAACCACCAGGGTGGGAACATTCTGGGAATAGGCCGCAATCGTGGCATGGGTCCTGGCCCCTACAAAAAACCGGCATCGCCCGATAGCGCCCTTCAGCTCCTGGCAATTGCCGTCCGAAAGCTCTACTACCCTTCCGGTCTCCTTAAACTCCTCATATAAAGCGTGGATGGGCTTTCTGTCATCGTTTCTCTGCCATACTACGTGAGGGATCAGGGCAACCTGCATATCCGTACATGCGATCAGATTGGCAATCAATACCCGATAGCTCTCCATGGTAATACCTTCCCGGCCTTCCTTCTCCTGAATCATGGGGCTCACATTGATCCCTACCGTGTTCCCCGGCACAAATCCCTTAGGAAGGGAGACTTCCTTCCCAGGAAGAGTGAACGCAGGATCCGGAAAACACAAGATCCGGGGAAGCTCCTCTTTTGTCCCTTCGTCCTTATTTTTCCTGCCGTTCTTTTTCTGTGAATCTGCCATATCCTTAAGGGCGTTATAGGTAATGCTCTCTCTTGCAATAATTGTGTGATATTTCATCAGATCTCTGACAATCTCTTCTCTTGAAAGCAGCTCCGGCTCAATGGAACACCCAAGAAGCAGCGTCCGCGTCCCCTGTTTGTTAAATGCTGAATTAGCAAGGCGAAGGTCGCCGAGCATATTGTCATAACAGTAGTTATCTCCTCCAATAGAGACAGCCAGCGGCGCAATCTTTCCTTTAAAAACGTCGCCATAGCGGTAGCGGATAAAGCTCTCCCTGTCCCCTGTCAGCTTCCTGTAGCCATAATACAGAACATGTGCAAGCCTGTGCTCCTCAAAGCGCCTCTCCCCTTTAATCTCACACAAGCCGGAAAGAGAATATTTCTGATCCTCCTCCCCGAAATAGCTGATCAGAGTAACCTGCTCCTTTATCATACGGCAAATGCTGTTGACAATAGCCTCACAGCCATGATTACCGCTGCCCGCATGCATATACATAATCAATCTATCTGATTTTGGTTTACCTCCTTTAAAGCCTTTCACAGAAAACCTCCCTGCTCCTTCTATCGCCTGTCATAACCATTCAGACAAGCCGAACATTATCTATACTTTCGCAAATGATACAATGCCAGATAAATCCCCGGCATGGCGAGAAACATCTGCGCCTTAAGCTGATACCCTTTCGAAAGTTCCCTGTAGGCTCCGGGCACCTGCATTTCCTCTTTCAGCTTTTCATGGCACAGCTTAATATATTCCTTTTGCTTCCTTCTCTCGAAAAAAGGCAGCATAGCCAGCTTTCCCGCCGTCAGCATGATTCCTGTGATTACCAGAGAAGCCGCCCTGGTTCCTATTGCGGGCTCCAGCTTAAGCGCTTCCTCCCGGGCCATCTCCCAGCAAGTTATCTGATCCATATATTTAGGTGAAAACTCCCTGTTCATGGCTCCTGCCGGATTTTGAAAATAACCATATCCGGGATAATCTGTCTCCGCAATCTTTCTCAGATACGGAAGAATCCTTACCAAAAACAGCATATCCTCCCCAATGCTGATCTCCTCCGGAAAACGGAGATCCCCTATCACGGATCGCCGGTAAAGCTTGCTCCAGCATCTGCTGTTCCCCCGCAAAAGCTGCTCCTTCAAGAACTCGGCCGGCGTATATTCTATCGGCCGCCCGATCCGGCATTTTTCCCGAAGAAATACCTTCCATTCCTCTTCCAGCTCCCAGGAAAAAAATCCACAGCCAGCCACATCGCTTCCCGTTCTCATAATGCAATCATATAACACCTGTAATGTTTTGGGACGTAATCTGTCGTCCGCATCCACAAAGGTCAGGAAAACACCATTTGCGGCATCCATACCTGCATTTCTGGCTGCGGAAACGCCTCTCTCTTCCGTGGTGATCACATGAAGATTATCGTAGGTCTCCCGAAGCCTGACACAAACAGAGGCTGTGTCATCGGTGGAACCGTCATTGACGATAATAAGCTCCAGATCTTTGTAGGTTTGCTTCTCGATACTGTCAATACAGCCTTCCAGATAATCCTGTCCGTTGTAAACCGGAACGATTACACTGATCAGCAGTTTTTCATTTTCCTCCCGACTCATCGGCATTATCTCCTATAATATAGAAACATGGCAAGACGCAGCAACCTGACCGTGATTTCACCGGGATGCTTCAGAGTCAGATAGAGCAGCTTATTCGCCTTTTCCCTGATCTCTATTTTCGTATCCCGACACAGCTTCCTTACCTCTTCCTCCCGGCCGATGGACAAAATATTTTTCCTGTAAGCCGCCGGGTTCCCCCTCGCCTCATTTTTAAGCGCCAGAAGCAACATAAATATATGCTCCTGATTCGCCTGCCTCTGCCGCTCCCTGAGCTCCTCGCCAGAAAATTTTTCTTCGACGATCCGGGCCACGATTTCTCTTAAGAGCTTTATTTTTTCATACAGCTTTTCATCGTACTTGTGTACCATGGAGCTTTCTACATATAAATAGTGATAATATGCCTTCTGATCCATAACCACCAGGCGGTCACAATCAATCAACGACGGCAGCATCACTGTTACATCCTCCCCAAACACGGCTTTAACATTACTGTACTTCCTGTTATCAGCTATCAGCCTCCGGCCGATCAGTTTCATACACCGGGAGATAGTCACATATCTGTTTTCTCTTCCCAGCAGGTTGGGAATCACCGCTCTCTCGATTGCTGTCCTGTCATATTCCCCGGGCGGAAGCTCCTGCCATACATACCTCCTGCTGCCGTTTTGCTTTTCAATTACATAATCGCTGGCAATGATCTCTTTCGGATTTCCGCTCAGAACGGCGGCCATTTCCTCGATCATATTTAAATCCACCCAGTCGTCACTGTCCACAAAACACAGATAATCCCCACTGCTTTGGTCAAATCCTGTGTTCCACGCTGAAACCAGCCCGCCGTTTTCCTTGTGAATCACCCGGATCCTCTCATCTTCTTTCGCCAAATCATCACAGATCTTACCGCTATCATCCCAAGAACCGTCATCCACCAGAAGGATCTCCAGATTTTTATAGCTCTGTCCCGTTAAAGTTCCCACACATCGCGCGATATACTTTTCGGTATTATAGACCGGCACGATAATACTGACTTTATAAGCTTCCACCTTCTATCCTTTCATCCCTTCAACACACGCTTTACTTTCCTCAGCGCCTTTCTGGCAAAATGCCTGCTTTTCATGGAAAGCGCTGTCATTCTGCGCCGCCCCGCGCTGATGGGCGGCATAATCAAATGGCTGTAATCCTCTATGTGGGCAAGCAGATATTGGGGATAAGTCTCATCAACCTCCACCCGCTCAAACCTGGCATCCCTTCCAAAAATATCCTGCCCTAAGATCAGCCTGTCCATGGCTTCCTTCAGGGTATCCTCGTCATTATATTCCTGATGAGCCGCGGCTACCACCTTCGTCCCAATCCTTTTGGAGACATCCGCTTCCCGGCGGCTCCCCATATAGCCAAAATGCCAGCCTCCATCCGCTATCCTTACGGCATTCGCCGCCGTAACGCCGGCCTCCCTGAGCTCAATAATCCCATTGGCGGGAATACTCCTCTTACTAAACACCTTGGTCCCCAGCCACAGCCTTCTCTCCACTCCCGGAAATTCTCCGGTAATAGAAAGCAGATTTCCCGACACTTCCTCCATATTAAGAAAACAGTAAAACATCCGCTGAGCCAGGTGATACACCTTATCCGGATCAAAATCCGCCGCAATCTTTTTGATCGCCTCCGGACTGGGAATTTCGTCCACATCACTTAAAAGGATCACATCCTCATCCCCTGCCTTTTCAAGCCCCTTCACCAGGGCATTTTTCTGAAATTTATCCCGCAGATGGGTGGTGGTATCCACCGGGGAATTGTCCACCACGATGTATTCAATCTTCGGCAAAAATTCCCGGAACATCTCTTTGTTTTTCTCGAAGCACAATTCCTTGGGCTGCCCGGAAAAAGTTACCGTTGCCTCCTCGATAATAAATTTATCCACAATGGGATCCAGGATATGGAGCCGCAGATTTAAAATATCCAGTTCATTAAAAAAGGGAATACAATCATAGATCATCGCTTATTCCACTGCCTCCAAAAGAGAAATGGTCTCACCACATCTTTCAATTTCTGCCATCTTCTTGTCCAGGGATTTTCAAACTTCGGATACTGCTCGTTCCTTCCCCACCATTTATGAAAGACAAAGGGGGACTCCACCTCCAAAACCTCCGGCACCGGATGCTCATGTCCGAAATACCTGGCCACCTCTACCGGTGCAATCCTCATACCGGCTTCTTCCAGCCGGTGCCTGTTTCTACAGCAAATGAAAATATCTTCGTTATAAAAGCCGTCCTCATCCTTCTCCCACACAAGCCCTGCCTGCCGGGGAAAGTCCAGAAGCCTTTTGCTGCGCAGGGAAACACTGTTTCCAACCCGGCACAGATTTCCGTAAATGTCATGATAGCAATGCTGTTTCCCCGGTTCCGGGATCGGCCAGGGAGAACCAATATAATCGTATTTAAGAAATTCTTCCCGCCACATATCGGGATGAACCACAAATCCGTCATAATGAATCAGCAGTACATAATCCGTCCGGATATAGTCCCCAAGCTCGTAGGCAATCTTGTAATTAAAGCAATCAATATCTGTCAGTTTGGAGGTATGCTTGTAGGTAATCGCTTCGGGAAGCATCAGGGGCTTCCGGTGCGTGATCAGCACTACCTCTCCAAATTCAATCCCCTGCATACTGTATTCCAGCGCTTTGATAGTTTCGTATATTTTTACACTGCTCACGGCCGCCAGCGTCACATTGGGAAGCTGTAATTTATTCATAAACTGCCCCATTTCTTTTCCTTAATCTTCTCAGAACCGCCCGCCAAAGCTTTTTGAAATAAAACCATCCGTACAAAAGTCTTCTTCTGATATTTTGAAAGAAATATCTTATTTTTCCGGGCCTTTGATTTCTTCGGGCATATTTTGCAGAACGCTTTTTGTAGGATTCCAGCTCTTTTCTACAATCCTCAGCGGTAAAGAGCCTCCCCTTTCTGTCCATATAATGAAACAAACTATATATATTCTGTTCCGATGCCCAATAACCGTCCGATACATTATGCCTTGCCCAATACTTCGGGGCGATAACAAATTTCAGCGTATCGCTGGTATGCGCCGGCAAACAGGCAAAAGAAGAATTGGAGAGCAATAAATAATGGGCATTTTTCAGGGTCACGTAATCCTTGCCAATATCAAAATGATGTGCCTTAATTCCCGGAAGTATCTTTCCCGCTGTCTCTACATCATCCGTCACTATCATAAACTCCATATCAGGCCGGATTTTTTTCATCTCTTTTATGCCATGTATCCAATACTTTTTGTCAACCAAAAGCTCCGGGCTCCCGGTGTATTCCCCGCCGCGCATATTGATAATGCAGAGATTCTCTCTGCTGTACTCCTTAGAATCATATTCTGGCTTCACCTTAAGCCATTCTTTTATCTGATCCAGGTACTTTATGAAATAGGATTCATCCTGCATATTTCCATAAATCAGAGTATTGTCTTCCACCTGATGGATGCCTTCATCCGCACCCGCTATATAACATCCGTGCTCCATGTCATGCCTTGAATTTCCAATATATAGTCTGGTTTCTGCATCCTCATAAACTTTAAAGTTCTTCTTTTCTTCCTGGGAAATGGCGTATCCAAGATCAACATCCATAAAATACATACCGCGGTTACTGTGAATATTCACCGCAAAGCATTCCTGACCTGCAGTGCCAAACTCATAACCATTTTCCTCCGCCATGGCTCTGGCGGTCACATAGCAAAACAGTTGGTTTCCCAACCCCTGACCGTCTAAAAATTCCGTTCCAAGCATTTCCGCTCCTATCTGCCTCCTGTTATGCCAGGGTCGTTTGTATCAGTTTCATATTTTCCACCTTATATATAATATCACACTTTTCTATCGTATTTAATCTGTGTGCGATAATGATCATGGTCTTTTTCCCATGAAAGCTGTTCACCGCCTCCATGACCGCCGCCTCCGTGTCATTATCCAGCGCGGAGGTCGCCTCGTCAAACACCAGGATCTCGGGGTCATTATAGAGCGCCCTGGCAATACCGATCCTCTGCCTTTGCCCGCCGGAAAGCCGCACGCCCCTGTCGCCGATCGTGGTATCCAACCCTTCCGGAAGCTCCTCTATAAACTCCTTCAACTGGGCTTCCTCTAAGACCTCCCATATTCTCTCATCGCTGATCTTATCCCGGTCGATCCCGAACGCAATGTTATCCCTGATGGACTCATCGATCAGGTAAATAGACTGGGGGATATAGCCCACCTGAGCCAGCCAGGATTCATAATTCTTAAAAATGTTTACTCCGTCGCAGGTAATCTCTCCCTCCTGGGCATGGAGCAGTCCTAAAAGCACATCCACAATGGTAGACTTCCCGGCGCCTGAGGCTCCGATAATTCCTACTGATTTCCCTCTGGGCACAATCATGTGAGCATCCTTAAAGATATATTTATCAGAGTCAGGATAATGAAAGCTGACATGATTTAATTCGATCTGCTTTTTCAGGCTTAGCTTCTCCACCTGGGAATTTGCCTTTCTCTCCGCCAGCATTGCGTCGGTTTTCATCCCTTCCTGGAGATTTTCATACACAAAGTTAAGGCTTGGCTCCGTATAGGCGATCTCCGTGATATAGGTGTTAATCCGGTTAACGCTGGGCAGTACCCGGATGGCCGCCACCCCGAACGCGGCGATCGTGGTCATAATGGAAGCCACATCTCCGCCTCCGTTAATGTATATAGCGATAAAAGACAGGATGCTGACGATAAACACCGTTTCGATCATCAGTCTCGGCAGATTATTCAGCACCGCATAGTTCCTTGCCACATCCGCCCCTACCTTACCTGTCTCAAAATAATTCCTTACAAAAAACTCCTCCCTGTTTAATACCTTAACGTCCTTTAATCCATAGGTCGCCTGGATTCTCCACTTGGCGATCCGTGATTGGATTTCCTGGTTTTTGGCGCCTATTTTATTCAGCTTCGGTTTGAGCACCTTGATAATAAATAAAGTCATAATTCCAAATATAGCAATAATAAACAGCGTCATAATCACATCCTGCCAGAGCAGAACCAAAAAGATCAGGAAGGACACCACCACCTCGCTGGCAAGATGAAGCATAGCCAGGATCAGGGAAAAGGTCTGGGGAATATCGCTGTCCGTGATGCGGAACACTGTGGGAATATCCGCTCCCAGGTACTTTTCATAGGGGCGGTTTAAAAACTCGGCCATCACACGGCTGATCATCTTATTCCTGTTCTGGGTGATAAAGGAATTCTGTTTATAGGTGAGAAGCAGAACATAAAGATTCTTGATTACATAAATTGCCATCAGCCCGATGAGCAGAGCCATGGTAAGCTGTCCAATATCCTCGATATGAAGCAAGCTGCAAAGCCTTTGGAGAATTTCATATTCATCAATAAACTCCTTTAGCTTCTCCGGCATCAACAGCGCATTCACCACCGGAATCATGCCGCCTACCCCTAAGGTCTCCAAAAGGCCGCCTACAAAAATCATGACTCCCAATAGTCCGAGCTGGATCTTTTGTTTTCTGTCAAAAATATAATTGATTTTTCCGAATAAGTTTGTTTTTTCCATGCAACTCCTTTTTAATACCCTGAAAGGGAACTACTGACGAAGCGGTACGATAAGTTTATCATAAATCTTCACAATCCCATAATACCCCTGCGGCCAAAGCAGGGCAAGTTCCATCCTGATTTTATCTCCTAATGCCGTAAACTCTTTCTGATAAATCCGCTTAATCTCTTCCCTATCCCCCCGAAGCAACTCCACTGTTTCCGTCGCCGCCGCTTTCATTTTTCTATCCCTGAAATCTACGTAATAAAACAAAAGCCGACGATAAAAATAATAGGCTGCCTTCTGTGAGAGCTCCAAAAAACCTGCGTTCTCCAGGCATTCAATCTGCTCTCTCCAGAAAGGAATCTCATCGCCAAGCCTGCGCTCCCGCACCTGCTCATTCATAATGCTTCCTTTGCGGTTAACCCTGTAATTATAATAAGGAGTATCCAAAAACACACAGGAAGAACTATTCAGCAGGGCCCTGGTGGTATAAATAATATCCTCCGATTTCCTGCCTGCCGGAAATTCCAGTTTTTCAATAACACTCCGCCGAAACAGTTTGCTCCACACCGAGTTATAAATATGGAACTGTCTGTTATCGCAAATATAGATTTCCAGGGCCTCTTTTTGTGTGAGTACGTATTGCTTCCCTGAAAACTGCTCTTTTACCTTTTCGGCTCCGCTCTCATGATAGGCACAAATCGCAATATCGGTTTTCTGCTCTCGGCAAGCCGCAAGCATTGCTCTGTACATATCCGGCTCCACCCAGTCATCTCCATCTACATAGCCGATATAATCTCCCTTTGCTATGGCGAGTCCTTTATTTCTCGCTCCGGAAAGTCCCTCATTTTTCTTCAGATGAATGGCCTTTATGTTCTCATGCGCCCTGGCATATCGGTCGCAGACCGCACCTGTATCATCCCCGGAGGCGTCATCCACCACAATAATTTCAAGCTTCTGATAGCTCTGGGCAAGAAGACTGTCCAGACAACAGGGCAGATATTCTCCAATATTATACGCTGCCACGATCACAGAAATTAGTTTCTGATCTGTTTCCTTCTTCATATGCTCCGCTCACCCTCTGCCGTAATTTTTATCATCCCATTCCAGTATATATCTGTAAATTCCTGATTGTTTGCCCATTTCGCCGGAGCAATGACTTTCTTTTCGGGATTTTCGTCCAGCCATGCCCCCCACCAGCTAAAGCTGGAATTGGCTATGATGTGATTTTTGCACCGGCTCATGAGAAAAAGATCAAGATAGCCTGTCTCCTCTTGTGTGCCCTCTATTATTACAAACCTGTTATCCTCTCTGTAATTTTTATTGACCCATTCTCTTACCCATTCAGGATCGTTGCTGAACAGAAAAAACCTGCTTTCCATTCTCTCCCTTTGCATATATTCAATGGCGCTTTTGTAATAAGCTTCCGTACAAATACCGCCGTATATTTCTTCCTTTTCCAGATAATCCCCCCTGCGCACATGCACCGATACGGATTCGCACCCCTGTATCTGTCCCAGGAAATTCTGCATTTTCTGTCTTACCTCCCCGTCCTGCTCCTTCCAAATCCCGCCCGAAAAGGTAAAGGCTCTTCGCACCTCATTCTCCACATCCTTAAAGTATTTTTCGCTCTGAAAATAGCCGGTGAGATAGGCAGGCTCCTTTTGGAGAACCTGAACGTCATAATTACAGTCCTTTTCCTGATACTCCAAAGACCTTCTTCCAAACAATTTTCTTCTGATTCTGTGAGATAACTTTAAAAAACCGTCCGTTACCTCGTTGATCTCCTGCCTGCTCGCCTTAGGATAAGAAATATCAAAAACCCAAAGCATCACCGGCCTGGCGTTATCAAGCTCATATTCCGTAATATCGTCAAATTTCACCTCTCTGCCCATAGAGCAAAGCTTTAAATACAAGGCGTACTGGAACATCTGGTTTCCAAGGCCGCCGGTCATCCTGATTATAATCATCTGATAACCCACTCCCGCTTCTCATAATATACACTGCCTGCAGGAACATCCCTGCGCACCACGCTGCCTGCGGCAATTACCGCTTTATCTCCTATCTTAACGTCCTTTAAGATCACACAATTTGCCCCCACCCATACATGATTGCCAATCTCGATCGCCTTCCCCGGAAACTCCTCCCCGGTATTGTTGACATCATGATCATGATCTACGATCACCAGATTATTCCCAAACTTACAGTATTGTCCTATTGCAATCCGCTTCATACAGGTAATAGAGGTATTGATATTAAAAAAGCAGTGCGCGCCTATTTCAAGTTTTCCCCGTCCTTTACATCCAATATAAAAACCGCCCCTGTTCTGTATTCGTTCTCCCAGCCGGATTTCCGCCTCCTTATCCTTCTCCACCCTTACCTTTTCCAGCCCCTGAGGAAACCCGATGCTTATTTTGCGGCCATATTTCAATTTCCAAAGACCTGTAAAAAAAGTCCCCTTTATTGTTCGCATTATCAATCCCATATCCGCTCCTGCCGCTTTACCCCTTCACCCTGTCATATAAGTCTATCAGCTTATTCATGTGACTTTCCATGCTATAATCCTCTATGGCCTTCTGCCTGGCTTTCTCACCCATCTTCCTTCTTTTGTCCGCATCCCCAGACAGCTCCAAAAGTCTTTCGGAAAGCGCTTCTATATCTCCCGGTTCGCAGAGATAACCGCTGATCCCGTCCGCAAGCAGATGCGGAATTCCTCCCACCCTTGTGGTCACGATGGCCATCCCATACGCCATAGCCTCCAGCACAGCCACAGGCATTCCCTCATAATAGCTTGGGAACAGAAAAATCCCGCTTTCTTTAAGGCACTTATCCTTATCATCCCCCCGGACCCATCCCGGAAAGGAAATATCTTTCAGCAACTCCCTGTCTTCAAATAGCCTTTTTATCTCCGAAAGCTCCCCGTCGCCAGCCATGACCAGAGGAATTCTTTCCCCCTTCTTAAGAACCCTTCCGTAAATTTCAGGAATATCATAGCAGCCCTTCCTCTTACCAATCTCTCCCAGAAACAGAATCTGGTTTTTTTTCTCTGCCCATGACAGATCAGGTATTTTACAGTAATTTTCTATGACCGCTATTTTTTCCGCCGGAACCACTAATTCCAGATTCCTTTTCCATTCCTCGGAAAGCGCGATCAGCATGGTGCATTTTCCGTACACCCTCCTGATCCTCCGCTTTTTGGAGGCAGAGGCCTCCAGATAAAAAGCTTCAAACTCCGCGCCATGGATATGATTAATTACCGGCACACCCCTTAAGCAGGCCATATAAATAAAAGGCATTTTCCTGTAAAAGCTTGGCCCAAAGGAGGAATGGATGTGTACAATATCCGGTTTGTTCACGATCATTTCTCTGAAAAACAATAGACAGCCTTTCATCGCCTTGGCCAGCTTCTGCCATTTACTGCCGTTTCGATAAGACTCTATATAGCTTACTTCGCATTTTCCTCCAAAATCATGTTCTCTGTAGCCATTCACCACCGAGGCGATACCGCCCTTCACCAGCCTGTCAGGAACCACCATACAGATCTTCATTTATTCCTTTACCACCCTGTTCACTCTTCCCTTTGCGTTAATCAGCACCATACCCTCTGTGTAGACGTCTTTTCCGTCCCTGTCGTTTTCCCATTTATCCGGTGCGATTACCAGCTTGTCCGCATGATCGTTAAGCCAGCTTGCCCACCATCCGAAGCTGGAGTTGGAGATAATATTATGTCTGCACCGGCTCATCAGCATCATATCCAGATAGCTGGTGTACTCCGTATTGCTCACCACCATGGTAAAGCGCCTTTTCATGGCGGTAATTTCTTCCTCGTCCATCCCGTCCTTAATCTGGCTCTCTATCAATTTCTCTACCCAGTTTTTTACCCATTTGGGTTCATTGCTGAAAATAAAAAATACGGCATCCGGGCATTTTTCCTGCAGGAACCGCACCGCCCCCTCATAATATTTCTCTGTGCAGATACCTTCATATAATTCCTCGTCAAGCCGTGAATCGCTGCGGTACATATGGATTCCCACCGACTCTGTGCTTTCAATTGCTTCCAGACAGGCCTTCGTGCTTTTGTAGAACTTCTCCGGCAGATGCATCTCCTCTAACAGAGGGAACCGATAAAGAGCCCTGACCTCATCTTTAATATCCTCAAAATATTTCTCGCTTTTGAATTCTCCCCGCAGATACATATGGTCAAAACCCAAAACCTGCGGGTCAAAGAAGTCCTTCTCATAATATTCCCTGGCTCTTCTGCCAAAGATCCGCCGTCTCAGCCTCTTTAAGAGATCCATGGAGCCGTCCGTAAATTCCGTGATCTCCTCCCAGGCGGCCCTTGGATAATCCAGCCCAAATACGGAAAGCATGATGGGGCAGGTTCCTTCCCCCCGGTATTCATTAATGTCGTCAAATTTTACTTCTTTTCCCATGGACCGGAGCTTTAAATACAGCGCATACTGAAACAACTGATTGGCAAAGCCCCCCGACATCCTGATTATATTCATGGATTCACCCCTGTCCTGCTGCAACAAATTAATTGATTTTATCATATTTTTCCATGTTCCACAAGAGTAACCCTCCCGCCGGCGCCCCCGCTGGTAAATCAGAATAAACGCATGAACGGAATAAAGGAACATATCCTCCATTTATTTTACCAGTTCGTCAATTGCATCCAGCATAT
>ERZ808051.913-NODE-913-length-24252-cov-4.716774_pt1 | contig 24252 bp, 19 predicted proteins | sample MGYA00380199_ERZ808051 | MGnify/ENA primary metagenome ERZ808051 (study PRJEB31490, sample SAMN06133391) | mouse gut metagenome | isolation source: J11 | host: mice | place: China: Chengdu | collected 2015-05 ...
ATATTCCAGGTCATCCTCTGAAATCCCAAGCCCGGCGGCAACCGTACAGATAGGCTCCATCACTGCTTCCTGTGCAATTTCAATGTCTGTTTTCATTCATTCAATCCTTTCACTATTGGTCTATATTTCCTCCAGAAGCTGGTCAAACTGTTCCGGACTCATTAATACCTTTCTGGCCTTGGTGCCCTCATCTTCACTCACCACACCGTACTGGGAGAGCTGGTCCATAATCCTTGCCGCCCTGTTAAAGCCTATCCGGAAGGCTCTCTGCAGCATGCCTATGGATGCCTTGTCCTGGTCAATAATCAGGCGGCCCGCCTTCTCAAACAGTTCGTCCAACGCGTTCCCCCCGTCGGAGGAACCGCCTCCTCCTTTTGCGGAACCGGAACCGATGCTCATGATCTTATCTTCAATATCCTCCGCATATGTATTGCCAATCACCTGGTTTTTCAGGAAATCAACCACATCCGACACTTCCTTATCCGAGACAAAGGCGCCCTGGATACGCGCCGGCTTGGTATAGCCCTGAGGATAAAAAAGCATGTCTCCCTTGCCCAGAAGCTTCTCCGCGCCGTTCATATCCAAAATAGTGCGGGAATCCACGCCGCTGGACACGGAAAACGCCACCCGGCTGGGCATATTCGCCTTGATAAGACCTGTGATAACATCCACGCTGGGACGCTGTGTAGCTATGATCAAATGGATACCCGCCGCACGCGCAAGCTGTGCCAGACGGCAGATGGATTCCTCCACCTCCCCGGGGCATACCATCATCAGATCGGCAAGCTCGTCCACGATAATCACGATCTGAGGAAGCTTTCCCGGCACGTTTTCCTCCCCGTTATCCTGCATGGACTCCAGCTTTTTATTGTAGCCCTTCAAATCCCGGACATTGAAATCCGCGAATCTCCGGTATCGCTCCTCCATCTCCGAGACTCCCCAATGCAGCGCCGCGGACGCCTTCTTCGGGTCCGTAACCACCGGGATCAGCAGATGGGGGATGCCGTTGTAAACGCTTAATTCAACTACCTTCGGGTCTACCATGATAAGCTTTACGTCATCCGGATGCGCCTTGTACAAAATGCTCATAATCAGCGTATTGATACAGACGGATTTTCCCGAACCGGTAGCTCCCGCAATCAGCATATGCGGCATTTTCGCAATATCAGACACCACCGCCTTGCCGGCGATATCCTTACCCACCGCAAAGGCAAGGTTGGAGGGGAATTCACGAAACTCCTTTGTCTCCAGCAAATCCCTGAGTGCCACAGGCATGTTTTCCTTGTTGGGCACTTCGATGCCGATTGCCGCCTTACCGGGAATCGGCGCTTCGATTCTGATATCCGTAGCGGCAAGATTCAGCTTAATGTCATCGGCAAGCCCCACGATCTTGGACACCTTGACGCCCTGCTCCGGCTGCAGCTCATAGCGGGTAACGCTGGGACCCTGGCTGATATCCGTGATCGTCACCCTCACGCCGAAGGTTTGCAGGGTCTGCTGCAGATGCAGCGCCGTCTCCTTCAGCTCCCTTGTGGTGTCGCCCGTGACAGCAACACCCTTCTGAAGCCTGGAAAGCGGCGGAAACATATACTTTTTCGGAACATTCTTCTCCGTGCCCGCCATATCTCTTGGCATCTGCGTTTCCGTGCGCTCACGCCCCGAATCCGCAGGCGGTTTTGCCACGGGCTTCGGCCTTGCCGCCAGCTCCCCGGGCTCCTCATTTGCGCTTTCCTTTACATCCTCTTTATGTATCCGTATTTCGTCAAGCGGCTCCTTTGACCGGGTCTGTACGTCTGCCTCAGGCTCCTCCTTAGCCTCCTGCTCCTCCGCTGTCTGATCTATTGTCACCTGATGCACGCCCCGTATATTTACCTTTTCAAACTCATAGACAGGCGCAGGCGCCGCGGTTACAGCCTCTGCTGCCTGTTCCTCGGCTGCGGGCTCCTCGGTCAGCACGATCTCATGTATATCGTCCCTGCGCCTTGTTTCCTCCGGTCTCTCCAGCGCCGTGTCAAGCATGACGCCGGACACCCGCTTTTCCATGCGTAATATCTTCTCGTTTTCCTTTTCCTCCGCCCGGAGCCTTCGTTCCTCCTCACGCCTGAGACGTTCCTCTTCCTTTTTTGATCGTGATTCTCCCCTTCTCGGACGTTCCTCTATTCTTGCATTTTCTTCCTCTCCCCTCGGCAGCTCCTCCGCCTCCCGAAGCTGCTCCTGGGCCCTTCTTGCGCGTTCCTCTTCCCTTTCCGCACGCCTTCTCTCCTGTTCCTCAAGCCGGAGCCTGTTGTACTCCCTGCGGCGCTCCGCGTCCTCGCGGCTTCTCTCCCTCATCCGGCTGCCGCCGTTCTTCATGCTGCTGATCAGAGACTTTTCCGTCAACAGGATCAGACTGACCACCGAGCAGAGCACCACCACAAGAACCGTTCCGATGGTCTCCAGATAATGCTGCAGAAAGAAGCTTAAGCTGCCCCCAAGAATACCGCCTCCGGTCTTTCCCACACGGCAGCTTTCATACAAATGCAAAAAATCGTACTTTTCCAGGGCGGCGGAATTCTTTGTGAGAAGATCGCAGACTATTCCCAGCATAAGAAACAGCACAATCCCTGAAATCAGCTTTCTCACCGCATTGGGATTCCCCTGATTGGCAAACCAGAACGCCACGGCGAGAAATAGAAGCACCGGAACCACATACGCGGTGAGACCGAACACTCCGAACAGAGCTCCGCTTATTCCGTTGCCCACCGGTCCGATCATGCCGAAATTACAGCAGAATAAAATAACCATAGCCACAAACAGCACGATCAGCCCTATTTCATGAAACAGCGCCCTGTCCTGCTCCCGGCGGGCGGCATCCGCTTTTTTTGCCCTGCTCGACGAGCCTGCCGCTGCCTTTTTAGTTCCCCTGCCTGTGTTTTTATTTGTAGATGTTTTTTTTCCTCCGTTGGAAGCCGCCATCCTGATAACCTCGCTTACTACCTTTTACGTTTTATCTGCTTGGATATTATAGCATTTCTGCGTCAAATTGTCATCTACCAAATTCCATTAAAGAATTTATTAAAAAAACGCCGTCTCTGTATCTTTGGCAGGCCTGCCATTGTGTCTTTCTCCTGCGCAGGCGGCACCAACTGCAAAAAGGAATTTCCCTTATTATTCCTGAATCATGGAATGCAGCTTTGCTATCGCCTTGTCAATGCCTCCCACCTCGTCAATAATTCCATATTTCACAGCCTCCTCTCCCACCAGGATGGTTCCCACATCCTTGGTGAGGATGCCCGTCTCCGTCATCAGCTCCTCAAGCGTGTTCTTATTAATATTGCAGTGCCTGCACACAAAGCCCGTAATCCTGTCCTGTATCAATTTAAAATAATCAAAGGTCTGGGGCACGCCTATGACCATGCCGCTCATGCGCACCGGATGGATCACCATGGTTCCCGTGGGAACTATAAAAGAATAATCCGTGCTCACCGCGATAGGGACGCCGATGGAATGGCTGCCCCCAAGCACAAGAGATACCGTGGGCTTGCTCAGTGAGGCAAGCATCTCCGCAATGGCAAGCCCCGCCTCCACATCGCCCCCCATGGTGTTGAGGAGCACCAGCACGCCCTGTATTTCCTTGCTGTCCTCTATCGCCGCAAGACTGGGCAGAATATGCTCATACTTTGTGGTCTTGGAATTGTTTGACAGGTTTTCATGCCCCTCTATCTCGCCGATAATGGATATCAGATGGATGTTTTCCATCTTTGCATTCTCATCCAGAGTCGCCTGCCCGGTCTGCTCTATTCTCTCGTCCCTGTGCTTTTCTTTTTCTATTTGCTGGTTATCGTTTCCCTGACTGTTGCTTTCCTGGTCGTTTTTTTTGCTGCTGCTTTCCCGATGATTGTTTGTCTGGCTGCTGTCCTGATCGTTGTTTCCCTGACTGTTTTTATACTGATTGCTGATTACATGATAGTTGCTGTGCTGATTATTGCTTATATAGTTGTTGTTCTGGTTGTTGCTTATATGATTATTATTGTCCTGATTATTGCTTATATGATTGTTGTCCTGGTTGTTGCTTATATGATTGCTGTTGTCCTGGTTGTTGCTTATATGATTGCTGCTGTTCTGATTATTGCTTATATGATTGTTGTTCTGGTTGTCGCTGTGTTGATTGTTTTTTGCAGAACCATCATGGTCCTGATTATTGCTTACGTGATTGTTATTATCCTGATTTTTGCTTCCCCGGCTGTTGTTTGGCTTATTGTTATTTCTCCGACTGCCGTTTTCGGAGCTGCGCCGCATTCCGTTTATTTTTCCCGCCACTGCCATCTCTGCCTCCATTTGCCGGACAGGTATATTCAACAGAGAAAATCCCCCTTAAATATGCCCGTCTGTATTGTTCACATGAGTTTTCCTCTTATCATTACCCTTTTGCGCCAAAACATGCATCGCTGAAGGTCTTTATGAAAGCTTACCTTATTATACCTGTGGCAGAAATGCAGTCTGCTGTCACATGCTTTACTCCTACAGTCGAGCTTTGTACTATATACCGTTTTTTAGCATCTAATATACAGAACAATAAAAAGGGCTATCTATCATTTCCCCACAGCCCCATTGCATCACATAATACCAGCGATTTTTGAAGATGCCTAAATTAGGCGCAAAAAAACAGGAAACTTTTCTTGATTTCCTGTTTCAATGTGCCGCTCTGTATGTACGGCTGTTATTCAATTTTTAGCTGGCTGCAATTCTGCAAACTGGAATTCTTCAACAAAAAATATGTTCTCTGTGATATTGAATAAAATCCGCCTTATTAAAAGATGGTAAATACCCATATTCGTCTACAATCAGCTTAAGTATTGCGACAGTTCTTGCTTGGGTATTGATGCTTTTTGTGGGATTATATTCAATATCTGTAAAATAATTGAAACTTAAAATTGCATCGACTTCATCTATTGTAAAGGATTGTTTTATAGCAGTAATGTAAATGAAATCATAAAATACCGTTTGAGGAATTAAAGGAAAATCTTCATTTTGGTAACGAAACGTTTTTAGGCTTCCTGATTTTTGCAACCTCTCATCGCGTTTGGCTTCTTTCGGCGACACATCAAGCAAATCAAGATAAGGCCCTCCATTCTCAAAAACTTTAGCACTCTGAAAAATATTCTCAAGGGTATAGTTATTTATCTTGAGATTAAATGCGCTTAATTTGATTCCAATGCTTTCCATGCTCTTAGTACTGATTTCTAATGGCTTAGCGTTTAAATCTGCTTTTATAATTGCATTGTGCAGACTTTTTATAGATTTTTGTTTTTGAGATACGGCAAAACCAGAATACCATTCAAACGAATACATTTCACTAATAACTTTTCCTTGATTAACAAAGAATGCAGGTCGTTTTGCCACTGTTCCTCCTACATAAAATATGGTTTATTCTTCTAATGTACTAATTATTTCTTGTATTTCAATTACAGCATCTTCCACCCGCAATGCCACTTCTTCACTCCAAAATTGACTTCCACCAGACAACTCATCAATTAAGTTAAAGATAGATACTGCATCAGCAACGGGTATAAAACCCTTCGATTTCCATTCGGACAAATGCTTATTTAGATAGTTTATAATATCTGTATAGATTTTCTCATTGAAAGAATTATGGCAGCGTAATTCTACCAATAATCCTCTTTCTCCTACAATCATATCAGAAAAACTCACTTCGGTACACCTCCAGCTCCCGATTTAGCGATGGCTTTATTATAGCACCTCATTCCCAAAATGAACAAGATTTCTTTGCACTTGATAAAACAAAATTGGATCGATACATGAGCAATTCTAGAAAATGCGACGCAGCTCCTATAATAAATATCAAATGTCAAAATCATCCTCATCTGCCACCTGATAATCGTAGTCCAACACCCGCTTTTCATGCTTCCTTGGCAGCGGCAAAGGATTCTCTAAATATCGGATTTCTTTCTTTCCTTCCGGCTCCCGGATGTTTGAAGCGTCCCCACTGGTTTCAGGCTGTTCCTGCACGTTCTTTCTCCCCTGGTCTGTCTGCTTCCCGCAATTTTCCATAATTCTCTGATTTCCCCGCCCTTCCTGGACTTCCGGATTCCACAGGCTCTCCAGGCTTATCGGTTCTTCCCGGTTCTCCAAAATCATCATATCTTCCCGGCTTCCGCGACCTTTCTGAGCTTCCGGATTCCACAGGTTCTCCAGGCTTATCGGTTCTTCCCGGCTCTCCAAAATCATCATATCTTCCCGGCTTCCCTGACCTTTCTGAGCTTCCGAATTCCACAGGCTCTCCAGGCTTATCGGTTCTTCCAGGCTCTCCAGGCTCTCCATATCTCCCTGATTTTCACGGCTTTGCTTATTTTCCTGACTTATGAGCTCCGGCCAATTCTCCAGATTAATCAGCTCCTGCCGGTTCGCCTGGCTTCTCCGGCTTTCGGCTGCCTTCTTCCAGAACACAGCCTTCTTTGCCTGCCTGTTCCGAACGTTTCCAGGCTCTCCGCTTTCAAAACATTGCTGCAGACCGATACCTGCCATGATTACAAACAGCAGGTACAGGAAAAGCGTTCCGGGCATTTCCTCGGTAAAGATACCGAAACCGTCTGCAAAAATAACCGCCAGGGCAGCCAGCATATATACCGCAAGCCGCTCTTTTTTCTTCGAAAACCAAAAGCTGCAGATTCCCAGAGCCATCAGCCCCAGCAGCACAAGACTCTCCATGCGGTAATCCCGCATTCCGGCAGTGGCATAAAGCCGGAAATTCTCCGGTCGGTAAAGCCGAAACCAGACCTGCAGCACACTGCCAAGACTCTTTTCGCTGGCAAGGGAATCCGCCCACGCACAGCCTGCAAAGCCAAACGCAAATCCCAGCACACAGCACAGGGCCGACACGGCCTTTCCGCCGGCGCCCCGCCCTCTGTTCACGCAGAAAATCAAACCCACGGCAAGGAACAGCAGCAGCACCCCCGCCACATCCAGATAAGCCGGCGCCGAGCAGACAATACCTGCAAGAACAAAAAGCAGGGGAGCCGGCCGTCTGCCCGCTGTCCCTCTCCCATATCCGTTCCAAAAGCCTGCCAACAGCGCGCCTGCAGCCGATAAAAGACATAGATAAAGCATATCGGGCGACAGCACAAGACCTTCCTGAACCATATAGGGAGCGCAGGAAACAAAGCCCGCAAAAACCAGCGCCGTGATAACGCCGATATATCTCCTTATTAAAAAATACAGCAGCAAAGCCGCAATTCCCTGAAATATCATCTGGGCGATGATTCCGAGAGCATAGTGATTGCCCAGAAAAAGAAACATAAGATGTAACATAAAAACATAGACATGAACCGCGCCATGGGCAATCTGAGGCATACCCTGCCCCATCGTAACCTCCGCCATATCATAATAAACCGCAGTTTGTTCCGCGTCCTGCAGCCCTTCCACTCTGAGAAGGACTCCCAGAACAAGCATTATGACCACAGGCACTGCCTCCGCAGACACACGCGCCGCTTTTGTTTTTTGAAAGCCTGCAATGAGCCCCGGCGCAGAACGATGCAGCAGAAAGGCGGCTCCGCCAAGCGCCGCCGCCAAAAACACAGCAAATAAAGCTCCGCAGAAGGCAGGAAGCCGCATATCATCGCAGAAAATGTTTCCTACGCCTGCCAGGGCAATCCCCACCATAATCGTGTAGACCGTCCACAACAGGTAACTTAATACATTCTTTCTCCAACTCATATCAACCTTCCGACTTTTCCTCTGCCAGCACCTTTTCAATGTTGTAACGAGGCCTGTGCTTTACTTCAATATAAACCTTGCCGATATACTGCCCTACCATGCCGATGGCAAGAAGCTGTAAGCCCCCCAGGAACCAGATAGACAAAATCAGGGAGGTCCATCCGGCAACCACATGCCCCGTAAAGTAGGAGATCAGCGCATAAATCGCCGCCAGCACGCACATGAAAATGATAAACATGCCCATTCCCAGTATAAGGCTAATGGGCTTTACACTGAAGGAAGATATTCCGTTGAATGCAAGCGCCAGCATTTTTTTCAGAGGGTATTTGGACTCTCCCGCCGCACGCTCCCCGCGGTCATAGTATACGCTGTCCGTCTGATAGCCGATCAGCGGCATCATTCCCCTCAGGAAAAGGTTTGTCTCCTTATACTTTGAAAATTCCTCCACCGCGCGCTTTGACATCAATCTGAAATCCGCATGATTGTATACCGTTTTGACTCCCATCATGCCCATAAGCTTATAAAATGCCTGCGCCGTGGTTCTCTTGAAAAAGGTGTCGGTTTTCCGCTCTTTTCTGACGCCGTAGACAATATCGCTGCCGGCATGGAATTTGTCAATCATCTCCTCGATGACATTTACATCATCCTGCAGGTCGGCGTCAATGGAAATGATTACATCGCTCATATCCTTTGCCGTGATAAGCCCTGCCGTAAGGGCAAACTGATGCCCTACGTTACCGGCAAGCTTCACGCCCTTTACACGCACGGGATATGCCGCATGTTCTTCCTCTATCAGCTCCCAGGTACTGTCCCTGCTGCCGTCATTTACAAACATGATAAAGCTGTCCGGCGCAATTTTTTCTTTTTGAACCAGATCCTCCAGCACTCCTCGAAGCGCTTCGGAGGCAAGCTTCAACACTTCCTCCTCGTTATAGCAGGGAACTACAATCGCCAGCCTGTCCATATATGACTCCTCTTATCAAACCAATGTATCTCTCAAAAATACGGAAAGAATCGCTTTGTCCCCTATTCGTCCCAGTTGTGGTAGACCGCCTGGACATCGTCGTCCTCGTCAAGCAGGTCCAGGGTTTTCTGGAGATTTTTAACTGCCGTTTCATCCGTCAGCGAAACATAATTTTGAGGTATCATTGTCACCTCCGCACTCAACATGGGAATGCCCGCGTCCTCCAGAGCCTTGCGGACCTCCTCAAAGCCGTCAGGATCAGTCAGCACCTCAAAGCTGTCCTCCTCCTCGCTGAAATCCTCCGCGCCGGCGTCCAGAGCCGTCATCATAAGCTCATCCGCATCCATGTCGCATTCTTCCTTGTCAATGATAATCTGCCCCTTCTTGTCAAACATAAAGGAAACGCAGCCGGGAGTGCCAACGTTGCCCTGCCCCTTGGTGAAGGCGCTCCTCACATTTGCGGCGGTACGGTTCTTGTTGTCGGTCAGCGCATCCACAATAATGGCAATGCCGTTAGGACCATAGCCCTCATAAGTCACGTATTCATAGTTTACGTTGCCCACATCGCCCGCTGCCTTCTTGATGCCTCTCTCGATGGTGTCATTGGGCATGTTGTTAGCCTTCGCCTTTGCGATGACGGTTGCAAGCTTGAAATTGTTGGCGGGCTCGGGACCGCCCTCCTTTACGGCAACCGCAATTTCCCTTCCGATAATGGTGAAGATTTTGCCCTTCGCCGCATCGTTCTTTTCCTTTTTATGTTTGATGTTTGCAAATTTTGAATGTCCTGACATGTTATGATCTCCCTTCGTCCCTCTGTCCTGTTTCTATTTATCGTTTTTTCTTCCGGCGGCCGGGCGTTTGACATCCCGTCAGCCCGCCGCGGAAGCCCTTGATTTCACGTATTCTTCCGATGCTCCCTCCGCTGCTTCCTTTGCCTCCCCGCCGTCAGCTTCGGGAAGTCTGGTCACAAGCACGCTCTGAATCATCTTATTTTCCACCGAAAGAATTTTAAAATTAAAGCCCTTATAATCTACGTCAAACTGTTCGTCCGGCTCGGGTATTTTGTCCAGCCTTGCTATAAGGAAGCCGTTCAGAGTCTCAAACTCCTCATCCTCAAAGGGAATCCCGAAGCGTTCCTCAAGCTCCTCAAGCCGCGTCCTGCCGTCTATGACATACTCGTCCTCGCTCTTTGCTTCAATGTATTCGATATCCTCGTCGTATTCGTCCATGATATTGCCCACGATTTCTTCCAGAATATCCTCCATCGCCACCAGCCCGTCCGTCTGCCCGTACTCGTCCACAACCACCACCATCTGCAGCTTCTCTGCCTGCATCTCCTGAAACAGCTCGTCGATGTGTTTCGTCTGCGGCACAAAGACGGGCTCCCGCATCAGCCCGGTAATGCTGCTCAAGGGGCGGTCCAGCTTGTCGTCGTCCGCATGGAAGCGCATGGCGTCCTTCAAATGCAGAATGCCTATGATATGGTCAATATTTTCCTCATAAACAGGGTATCGGCTGTTTTTCTCCCCCAGCATAAAGGAGATCGCATCCTTCAGCATCATCTCAGAGTCCACCGCCACAATATTATTCCTGTGAGTCATAATATCCTGGGCCTCCTTATCGCCGAACTCAAAGATATTGGAAATCATTTCCGCCTCGCTGGCCTGAATCAGACCCTGCTCGTGACCCTCGTTCACCATGCTGATAATCTCTTCCTCGGTCACGTCGCTCCCGTCCGTCTTTTCCTTTATGCCAAACAGCCTCAGAATACCGTTTGTAGTCAAGGTGACCAGCCCGGTGAAGGGCGAGAGCAGCTTCGTCACAAAATACACAAGGCCTATACAGGCGTATGCCCATCTTTCCGGCGCTCTTGCAGCTATTTTTTTCGGCAGAAGAACACCCAGCGTAAGCGTTATGTACAGAAGCAGCAGCGTAGACAATACCGCGGCCGCCACGGCAATCGCTCCTGCGGGGATGCCCACCAGCTTCAGCTGGTGCTCCGTTACAAACTGCAGCCCCTTTGATATGGAACCAAGCAGGATACCCAGATGCACCGCTCCGATAATCACATTGATCAGCGTGGTGATCAGCTGCACCGTGTTGACATATCCCGTAGGATTGCTGATAATGCGTTTGAGCTTGAGGGCTTTCTTATCCTTCTCCTCGTCTGCTCTCCTCTCGATCTCCTTTTCGTTCAGGAGCACAAGAGCCGCGCCAAACCCATAAAAAAACACATCGACCAAAAGTAATGCCACGTAATAAATGATACTGGCAGTAGGCCCATCGTCGTCCATTTCCAAAACCTTACCTTTCTGTAGCCTGCAGGCATGAGTTATGTTTCATTCAAACGTTTTTCTCACGGCCGCACAGGCAGATTTTACTGAAGCCTATCAGTAATACTCTTTAATATACCATTTTTCCCGCTGTTCGTCAAGAACAGCATGCATTCGCCAAAAACCACAGCCGGCTTCTCCTTTATGTATCCAGCTCAAGACTTATCATCAGTGCTTTGTTGACTCTTTCCATAACTTCCCCGTCCAAATGGCATACCTTATCCTTCAGCCTCTTTTTGTCAATGGTCCTGAGCTGCTCAAGCAGCACCACGGAATCCTTATCCATATCATAAAGGGCAGCGTTTAACTCTATATGTGTCGGCAGCTTCGCCTTATTCATCTTTGAGGTGATTGCAGCGCAGATAACCGTAGGGCTGTGTTTGTTCCCCACATCATTCTGAATGATAAGCACCGGCCTGATCCCTCCCTGCTCCGAGCCGATCACCGGTCTCAAATCTGCATAATAAACATCTCCTCGTCTCATTTTTCCTCCAAATATATTTCTATGGCAATTAAATATCCGGAGCCTTAGCTCCAAAGCTGTTACATTTGTAGGAAAGCATTTCCAGTTTCGGGGGACTTTATTCAAAATCTTCCGTATAATCCTTGCAAAATACTATTTTTCCCTTTTCCGTATACACCCTGGGAATCCGCTTGCCCAAATCACAGATCAGCTCATAATTAAAACGCCCCGACAGGTCTCCGAGCTCCTCCGCCGTGATCCTCTCCCGGCCGCAGGACCCGATCAGCACCACCCTGTCGCCCTCCGCCGTCTCCGGTATATGGGATACATCCACCATAAACTGATCCATGCAGACCCTGCCCAGGATCGGCGCCCTGCTCCCGCGAATCAGCACATGACCCTTTCCGGACAGCCCTCTGGGATAGCCGTCTCCGTACCCCACAGGCACCGTTGCTATCCTCATGTCCCGGCTTGCCGTGAAGGTGCCGCCATAGCTGACCGACTGCCCCGCATACAGAGTCTTCACATGTACGATGTGGCTGTACAGGGACAATGCCGGCTTTAAAGGCACAATATCCGTCCTGACCTCATCGGAGGGTGCAAGACCGTACATGGCAATTCCCGCCCTGACCATATCCAGGCCTGTCTGCGGCATCTCCAGAATCCCCGCGCTGTTTGCGCAGTGCCTGACGGGAATCTCAAGGGAAAGCTCCTGTTCTATCATATGTATAAAGCCGTTAAAGGTGCGGAACTGTTCCAGAGCGGAGGATTTATCAGCCTCATCCGCCCTGGCGAAATGGGTGAATATCCCCTCGATTTCGATACCGTCCTGACGGGCCAGCGCCTCCACAAAGGAAAGCCCCTCCCTGTCGGGCGTGATACCTATTCTGTTCATGCCCGTTTCCACCTTGATATGTACCTTGACGGTCTTTCCCGCCCTTCTTGCCGCTGCCGCCAGGGGAATGATGCTGTCCTTGCGGAATACCGCGGGCCGAAGCTCCTCCCTGGCCAGAAGCTCATACGAATAAGGAAAAGAATATCCCAGAATCAGGACGGGCTTTTTTATGCCTGCCAGCCGCAGAATATGCGCCTCCTCAGGAGTCGCCACCGCAAAGCCGAACATAAACTCATAAGGCTCAAGCCTTTTAGCAATGGGCACGCTGCCGTGCCCGTAGCCGTCGGTCTTGACAACGGCCGTCATCCGTGTCCGTTCCGGCAGATTTTTCTTCATGCTTGTCATATTGTCCGCAATGGCATCCAGGTCCACCTGTGCCCAGACACGCTGGTAGCTCTCCAGTTTTTTATCATAAGCTATCCCGTTATTACCATTCATTTTCCGCTCCTCTCGCCGGTAATACCACATAGGGCCTCCACAATATCCCCTGCCGTGCAGGCATGCTCCCCCAGCTCCCGCGAGACGGCATCGCCTGCCAGACCGTGCAGGTAAACGCCCACGGAAGCGGCTTCAAAAGCATTCATGCCCTGCCCAAGCAGCCCGGCGATCATACCCGCAAGCACGTCCCCGCTGCCTGCGGTGGCCATACCGTTGTTTCCTGTTAAATTTATGCAGACAGGCGTATTTTCCCCGCAGGTAAAGGTCCTGGCATCCTTGGCCGCGACCGCTCCGTGAATCCGCCCTGCAAGCTCCTGCCCGTATTTCGGCAGGTTACGCTTTAGTACGTCCACGGGCATTCCCGTCAGCCTTGACAGCTCTCCCACATGAGGCGTCAGAATAATCTTTCTACCCTCTTTTCCCTGACGTGCCAGCACCTCCCACAGCCCGGGATTTTCCGCCAGAAGATTCAGGCCGTCCGCATCCGCCACCAGAGGAAGCTCGCAGCCCTCCACCACCTGCCGCAGCAGACGCAGCGCTCTCTCATCCCTTCCAAGCCCGGGACCCGCCGCCACCACATCCGCCCAGCCGTTCAGGCTCTCCGCAAGCTCCTCTCCCGTCTCCAGCAGCGCTTCCGGCACCGCCGCCTGCAATATCGTCCTGTTTTGCTCCGGCGTCACGACCTTCACCATGCCTGCTCCCGTCCGGTAAGCCGCCCTTGCCGCGAGCACCGCCGCCCCCGCCATGTTTACGCTTCCCGCCACAAGCAGCACCTTTCCGAAGGTTCCCTTGTTTCCGTCGCTTCTGCGCTTCGGAAGCAGCTCCCCTGCCCTTTCGTCATAGGCATACATCCCGGGCTTTACCCCCCGAAAGCTGATCTCGGAAATACCTATATCCGCCACCGTCACAGCTCCGGCATACCCGCACCCCGGATACAGGGCAAGCCCTCTTTTGCAGAAGCCGAAGGTGACTGTTGCATCCGCCCGCGCAGCAACGCCCAGAACCTCCCCCGTGTCGGAATCGATACCGCTCGGCAGGTCAAGCGCAAGCTTAAATCCCTCCATATCATTATATTGCTCTATGGCACGGGCAAATTCCCCCGTAATTTCCCTTGAAAGCCCGACGCCGAACAACGCGTCCGCCAGCGCGTCATAGGAGCCGCGGAGGGGTTCCCCGGACATCCTGACCGGATAATGCCTCAGAATCCCCTCCTGCTGCCGCCACTGTGCCGATGCCTTCTCACGCTTCCCCACGCACCAGACCTCCACGTCATACCGCCTTTCCGCAAGCAGCCTGGCAAGGGCCAGCCCGTCGCCGCCGTTATTGCCCGTGCCCGCCATAATCAGGACGCTTTTTTTTGCCCTGCCAGCCCCTTCCGGCTCTCCCATGCTTTCCTTAAAATGCTTCTCTATTGCCTCAAGCGCCCCAAGCGCGGCGCGCTCCATCAAAACACAGGCGGGAATGCCTGTATTTTCGATTGTGTTGCCGTCATACCGCCTCATCTCGTCAGCCGTTACCAGATATTTCATTTCTGCCCCCGCACCGTTTTATTCCTTATTGTTTCAACATGCCTTTTCTTCATACGCCGCCCGGTATTTTGTATGGGATACCCTTCCCTTTTGCCCTGTATGCCTCTTTTATAACGCCGCACACAGAAACAGGCCGACTGCGCACAGTTGCCCGTGCCAGTCCGCCTATGCTTCAGCGCCTTTTTTCCCGGAGTCCTTTTCCTCTGTCTTTTTCTCCGTCTTTTTGTTTCCCTCTCCCGGAAGCCCAGGGTGCTGCTCCTCCGGATTATACTGCAGATCGAACATATCCAGCACCTCCGCGCCAAAAAGGTCGTGCATGTAGGAATAAATGGCGTGGTTGCGCTGCTCCATCTCCTGTTTTTTTATCAGCTTTTTTTTCAGCTCGACCCTTGTCCGTGCCACCCAGTCGGCAATATCCTTAATTTCCTGTGTGCTTTCCTTCATGGTCTCATAGCAGCAATCCATGGTAATCAGCATCAGCCGGATATTGACGTCGTCTATCTTATCGGGCAGCTCCGTCAGCTCGTTCTGATAGCTCTCCAGCTTTTCGTTGCACTCCTCCAAAAGCCTCCTGTTCTGTTCGATTTTCTTATCCAAAAGCGAATTCGGATTCTGGTCCGCCTCGTCCACCAGAGGCATAATCTCGTTCATCAGCTGTTTCTTAAGCTTCCTTATTTCCTTGGTTTCCGTATTCAGCTTACCCTGACGTTTTAAAAGGTAATTCAAATGATGCTCCAGAGAGGACACCTGCCTCCTTGCCTCCGGCGTAAGCAGCTTATACCATTTGTTGTCCAGCGTGAGTATCGGAATCTTTTTCCCCCTTAACGCATCTACAAAGCTTTCCTGACGATTTTTGCGTTTCATGGTCCCCTCCTGTCAAAGCGTCTCCTGTTCTTTCGTATACCGGTTAATATTATAAGAAAGCTTCATCAGGCTGTCGGACAAATGTACGTTTTCCACCTGAATCCGCTCCGGCACATTCAAATCCACATGGGCAAAATTCCAGATGGCGCGAATACCGGTCTGAGCAAGCCGTTCGGCAACGCTTAAGGCCCCGGCCTTCGGAATGGTAAGCACCGCGATGTCGATGTCATTGTCACGGATAAAGCTCTCCATCTCCTCCATTGCCATCACCCTGACCCCCCGAACCTCCATGCCCACAAGCTCCGGCTTCTGGTCAAACATGCCGCACAGGATAAATCCGCGTCTCTCAAAATTGATGTAATTGCCAAGCGCCCTCCCCAGATTTCCCGCTCCGACAATAACATAATTATGCTGTCTGTCCAAACCCAGTATCCTGCCGATCTCATTGTAAAGATATTCGACATTGTATCCGTAGCCCTGCTGCCCAAAGCCGCCGAAATTATTGAAATCCTGTCGGATCTGCGAGGCAGTAACCTTCATCAGTCCGCTCAGATCCTGCGACGATATTCTCTCTACCCCTTCGTCCTTCAGCTCTCCAAGATAACGAAAATATCTGGGCAGGCGTCCTATGACCGCCTGTGAAATTTCTTTTTCCTCCAAGATTCTTCCTCCCAAAATCCAATCCTTTCCTTTCATCATAGCAAAATGTTAAATTAATGTCAATGAATTGACAGGATAAGTTTTCAGGGGGTAAAAATTTCGGAGGTATTGGAATTTGGAAGCAAAAATGCTATAATCTCCAAAGAGAAGACAAACCGGGCGGGATACCGTACCGCCCGGACCAGAAAGGGCATATGATCATGATACTCTCCGTTCAGAATATATCGAAGGAATTTACGGAAAACAAGGTGCTGGAAAATATCAGCTTCCATATTGAGGATTACGAAAAGGCGGCTGTCGTAGGCATCAACGGCGCCGGAAAAACCACGCTCCTGCGCATCATCGTGGGTGAAATGTCCCCTGACAGCGGTCTGGTGGCGCTCTCCAAGGACAAAACCCTGGGCTACCTTGCGCAGAACGACGCCGTGGACACGGGAAATACAATTTATGAGGAGCTGCTGTCCGTCAAGCAGGAGCTGATAAACCTGGAGAAGCGGATAAGGGAATGTGAAATCTCCATGCAGAACGCAGGCGAGGATGAGCTGGAACGGCTGATGAAGCAGTACGCCGCCCTCACCCACGCTTTTGAAGCAGGGGACGGCTACGCTTATAAAAGCGAAATTACGGGAGTCCTTAAGGGGCTGGGCTTTGAGGAGGCGGAGTTTGAGAAATCGGTCTCCACTCTCTCCGGCGGACAGAAGACCCGTGTGGCGCTGGGGAAGCTCCTGCTGCAGAAGCCCGACCTGATCATACTTGACGAGCCTACCAACCATCTGGATCTGAACTCCATCGCATGGCTGGAAACCTATCTTTTAAACTATAAGGGAGCGGTCCTCCTGGTGTCCCACGACCGTTTCTTTCTGGACAGGATCGCCTCCAAGGTCATCGAGATCGACCAAACGAAGGCCACCGTCTTTGCGGGCAATTATTCGGACTATGCCGCAAAAAAGGAACAGCTCCGGGCTGCGGCGATGAACGCATACCTGAATCAGCAGCGGGAAATCAAGCACCAGGAGGCGGTCATCGAAAAATTAAGATCCTTCAACCGCGAGAAGTCCATTAAACGCGCCGAGAGCCGTGAAAAGCTGCTGAACAAAATGGAGGTTCTGGACAAGCCCACGGAGGCGCGCACGGACATGCACCTGAAGCTCACTCCCAGGTATATCAGCGGTAACGATGTGCTCACCGTGGAGAATCTGAGCAAGTCCTTCGGGGAACAGCTGCTTTTTGAAAACGTAAGCTTTGAGCTAAAGCGCGGGGAGCATGTGGCAGTCATCGGCGACAACGGAACCGGAAAGACCACCCTTTTGAAGATATTAAACCTGCTGCTTGCTGCGGACAGCGGCGAATTCCGCCTTGGCGCAAATGTGGAGATCGGCTATTACGATCAGGAGCACCATGTGCTGCACAGCGAAAAGACTTTGTTCGACGAGATCTCCGACGATTACCCCACTCTCACAAACACGGACATACGCAATGTGCTTGCAGCGTTTCTGTTCACCGGGGACGACGTGTTTAAGAATATACGCGACCTGAGCGGGGGCGAGCGCGGGCGTGTCTCCCTGGCAAAGCTGATGCTTGGCAACGCAAACTTCCTGATACTGGACGAGCCCACCAACCATTTGGACATCATGTCAAAGGAGATTCTGGAGGACGCCCTGAACAGCTATGAGGGCACCGTCCTTTACGTCTCCCATGACCGTTATTTTATAAACAGAACCGCAAACAGAATTTTGGACCTGACAGGGCACAGACTTGTAAATTATATCGGAAACTACGATTATTATCTTGAAAAGCATGACGCCGTGATGGCTGCCATGGCTGCAGGCGCCGCCAAACCCGCTGCCTCCGGCACTTCCGGGTCCGCAGACGGCATTACCGGCGCATCCGGTCCTGCCGGCAGGTCCGGGGACGACCCGGCCAGCGGCTCCGACGGTACAGACAGGCTCTCCGATGCCGCAGGCGCTTCCGCACCCTCCGCATCCAGCCAGAAGGCCGACTGGATTGCCAGGAAGGAGGAGCAGGCAAAACAGCGCAAGAAAGAAAACGATCTAAAAAAATGTGAGGAAAAAATTGCAGCCCTGGAGCTGCGCGGCGAGGAGATCGACAAAGAAATGTCCGATCCCGCCGTGGGCACACAGGTCGCAAAGCTCCAGAAGCTGTCCGCAGAGCAGTCGGAAATCCGCGCACAGCTGGAGAAGCTTTACGAGGAATGGGAGGTTCTGGCTACATAAGCCCCTCCAGAGTCTCCCTGATCGCCCGGATAAACGCGAGGCTGTTTAAAATCACAGGCTTCTCACAGGTGGAGATCAGGGACAGGCTTTTCGTCATCTTTCCGTCCTCAACGGTTTTGATGCAGGCGCGCTCCAGCTTTTCCGCAAAGCTTACAAGCTCTGCGTTTCCGTCAAGCTCTCCCCTTTTCCTGAGCGCGCCGCTCCATGCAAAAATGGTGGCGATGGAATTGGTGGAGGTCTCCTCTCCCTTCAAATGCTTATAATAATGGCGCTGTACGGTGCCGTGCGCCGCCTCGTACTCGTATGCGCCGCTTGGAGAAACCAGAACGGAGGTCATCATGGACAGGTCCCCGTAAGCGGTTGCCACCATGTCGGACATTACATCTCCGTCGTAATTCTTGCACGCCCAGATGAAGCCGCCCTCGGAGCGTATGACACGCGCCACGGCGTCGTCGATGAGGGTGTAGAAATATTCTATGCCCAGCTCCTCAAATTTCGCCTTGTATTCACCTTCGTAAATCTCCTGAAAAATGTCCTTGAAGGTATGGTCATATTTCTTGGAGATCGTGTCCTTGGTAGAAAACCAGAGATCCTGCCTAGTGTCCACCGCATAGCCAAAGCACGCCCGCGCAAAGCTCTTAATGGACTTTTCCGTGTTATGGATACCCTGGATAATGCCTGCGCCGTCAAAATCATGAATCAGCTCCCTGGTCTCCACGCCGTCCTCCGAGGTAAACACAAGCTCCGCCTTACCCGCTCCGGGAATTTTGATCTCCGTATTTTTATACACGTCCCCATAGGCATGGCGGGCAATGGTAATGGGCTTTGTCCAGTTCTTCACATAGGGCACGATGCCCTTAACCAATATGGGCGCCCGAAACACCGTGCCGTCCAGGATGGCGCGGATGGTCCCGTTAGGGCTTTTCCACATTTGCTTCAGGTCATATTCCTTCATGCGTGCGCCGTTGGGTGTGATGGTGGCGCACTTTACCGCTACACCGTATTTCAGGGTGGCATTGGCGGAATCCACCGTCACCTGATCGTCGGTGGCATTCCTGTTTTCCAGCCCAAGGTCGTAATATTCCGTATTTAAATCTATGTAGGGAAGCAGAAGCTCGTCTTTGATCATCTTCCAGAGTATCCTTGTCATCTCGTCCCCGTCCATTTCCACCAGGGGCGTCTTCATCTGAATTTTTGCCATAATTTTTCCTTTCTAAGCCTGATCTGTCAAAACCTCAGTTGCTCACTCAGTTCCTGGCCCGCTGTTCATATATTTCATGCAGCCCATTCTTGACCATATTATTGTATGCGTTTATCATATGCTGGTTGGCAAGCTTTTCCGCCAGGTCCCCATCCCTTGCTTTGATGGCCTCAAGAATTCCCCTGTGCTCCGCGTTGGATTTCGGTCCCCTTCCTGCGCTGGAGAGGGTCTTCCTTCTGACTCTCAGCACATATTGATGAAAGTCCTTCAGCTGGTGTTCCAGCATCTTGCTGTCACATGCCTCGTACAAAATATCATGAAAACGGTTATCCAGCTCGGCAAGCTGATCCAAATGCCCCTTCTGGGCATGGAATTCCGCCAGATAGACATTCTCCTCCATCTCCTCCAGCTGTTCTTTGGTAATATGCTCCGTTGCCCAGCGGGCACACAGGCCCTCCAGCAGAGAGCGGATCATATAAATATCCTTTACATCCTTCTCCGTAATACCCGTGACATAGGCTCCCTTGTTGGGAATGATCTGAATCAGCCCCTCAAGCTCCAGCTGGCGGAACGCCTCCCTGACCGGAGTACGGCTCACACCCATCTCCTCGCCGATCGCCACTTCCTTCAATTCCTCATGCTCGGCGTATTTTCCGCTCAGTATATCCTCTCTCAGCCTGTTGAAAACACGCCCCCGCAGGGAGTACTTGTCCGTTACCTCCTGCTTAACGTCATAGTTGCTCATTTCTTCTCCATCCTTACTGCCAAACACATTATATATTATGAGGGTTCCGGGCTTTCCAGGACCGTAAGCACAGCTTTTCCTCAGAAAATATTTATGCCCTTCTCCGTACACAGGCGTTCCACGCACGACGCAATCTCCTCATCGGTCAGAACCGTCACGCGCCCGCCCGCATATTCCTCATCTACCCATTTCTTGATCTCCTGCACCAGCTCCGAATTTTTCTCTATCTGCCTGCCGTCCCTAAGCCCATAATAGGCGTTGATCCAGTGGGCAATACCCGCAAGCCCCGACGTGTTGGATACGGCGCAGCGCACTGGTCTGTTCAGAAACTTCTCCGTGTCGAAAATATTGTAAATCTCCTCATTTTTAAGAAGCCCGTCCGCATGAATGCCCGCTCTTGTGACATTGAAATTCCTGCCTACAAAGGGAGTCCTGGGGGGAATCTGGTAGCCGATCTCCTTCTCGTAATATTCTGCCAGCTCCGTGATGACCGTGGTGTCCATGCCGTTTAAGTCGCCCTTCAGCTGGGCGTACTCAAATACCATCGCCTCCAGGGGCGTATTGCCCGTCCTCTCGCCGATGCCGAACAGGGAGGTGTTGATGCCCGAACAGCCGTAAAGCCATGCCGTTGTGGAGTTTGCCACCGCTTTATAGAAATCATTATGCCCGTGCCACTCGATCAGCTCGTGAGGCACACCCGCGTGGGTATGGATGGCATAAATGATGCCCTGGACGCTTCTTGGAATCACGGCTCCGGGGAAGTTGACCCCATAGCCCATGGTATCGCAGGCGCGCACCTTGATGGGAATTTGATACTCCTCCATCAGCTTCATAAGCTCTGTACAGAAGGGCACCACATAGCCGTAAATGTCCGCCCTGGTGATATCCTCCAAATGGCACCTGGGGCTGATGCCCTCCTCCAGACATTCCCTGATGACGCTGAGATAATGGTCCATGGCCTGGCGCCTGGTCATCTTGAGCTTCATAAAGATATGATAATCGGAGCAGCTTACAAGAATGCCTGTCTCCTTCATACCGATTTCCTTAACCAGCTTAAAGTCCTCCTTGCTGGCGCGTATCCAGCTTGTAACCTCCGGAAACTCATAGCCCCTTTCCATGCACTTGTATACCGCGTCCCTGTCCTTTTTACTGTACAAAAAGAACTCGCTGGCGCGTATCATGCCGTTTGGCCCGCCCAATCTGTGCAGATAATCAAAGATCGTCACAATCTGCTCCGTTGTATAAGGCGCCCTGGACTGCTGTCCGTCACGGAAGGTCGTATCCGTGATCCAGATATCCCTGGGCATATTGTGGGGCACGATCCTGTCATTAAAGGGGATCTTCGGTATCTCGGAATAAGGAAACATATTCCTGAATACGTTGGGCTTCTTCACATCGTCCAGTATGTACATATGCTCCTCAATTTCCAACAGGTTATTTTTGGAGTTCATAGTCACCGGACGGTTTTGAAATGTTTCGCTCTCTCTCATAATTACACCCTCCTGCGTGCTTTACACGTATACCAATGTATGTACTGTATGCAGGGCATACATTGGTATGCAAGCATACATATCAATATCGGGACGGAATATCCGAACCTCCCGCCGTGCCAAATCGGCACACCTTGTATTATTGTATACAACCGCAGGAAAGGTGTCAATGCTTTTCTAAAAAATTTCTTGCTACAACCCGGTAAACAATGTTCTTCAGGCCGGTGTAAGTTAAACCGGCCTATCCCCAGACTCCCAGACCGGTCAGCAGCACTGCTGTCAGGCAAAACATAAGCACCACCGTACAGACCGCCAGCAGTTGTCCCTTTATCGTATTCATATATGCCCTATGGGTGTTTACAATGCCATCCGCCATGGCAGTACTTTCCGGAATCCCATAGCTTTTGGCGTAACTGCCGGCGACACGAAAAATCTCCTCGGTATGGAGCTTTCCTTTCTCCAAGGTGACCTTGCTTCCGTCGCTGAAAACCATTTCACGCACCCATCTTTTCCCGTCGTGCCCCCATCCCCTGGGCAGATACCGAAGACTGCCAAGATAAAATATGCCGGCAGAATTTCTCTCCTCCACAAGAAAATTCCTTGTGAGAGTGTACTCCTGGTCCCGAAAAAGCGGTTCCTCACAAAAATATTCCCGGCAGAACTGCTCCATAAGACGTTTTTTATCCCCCCATCTTCCAAACTTTTTCAGAGACGCCGTGGAGTGCCTGACCGCTGCCCAGAGATACCCCGCCGCCAGACAGCCAAACATCGGCACCGCCAGCATAAGGTCCTCCCGGGACACTTCTCTGGCTGTTTTTATCAGAAAAAAGCCCGTCACAAGGCTAAAGACAAGTACCTCCCGAAGCAGGGGGCAGCGGCAGAGAAGCTGCCATCCATACAGATATGCGCCTGGGTTCATTCCCTGCCTATAGGGGAAAAAACGGATTCTCGCGCCAATTACGCGAAGGAGCAGCAATAATAAAATCAAAACGATTTTAAACAGCATAAGGGGCAGCAGGTATAAAAAAATACCGCTGAGGACGCCGCATCCCGCAAAAAGGTAGCTCCCCCGGCGTCCGGCAATGTTTGTAAGCATCCCGTAAACACCTGCTGAAAACGACATGATGGCTGCCAGAAAATCCATGGCATAGCTCGCCATCCACCGCAGGCTGCCCTTTTTCTTTTCCCAAAGACACAGCCTTGCCACCGCAAAAGCTACCGCAAATAGGACGGCGCAGAAGGTCATCTGTGCCGAAAGTGCCATGGAAAGGGGCCGCTCTGCAAGCCCGGCAAGCACCTGTTCAGAAGGCAGGCTGCCGTATTCCGTCAGCAGCACTGCCCCCGAAAGCGCCGCCATCCCCGGAAGCAGCATACCGATCAAGGTCTCCGTCATGGTTTTTCTTTTCATTAACTGATAGAGATCAAAAAAATAGCTGAGAATACTGAATCCGCAGAGAAAAACCATGATCCATACAAAGTCAAGCAAAATGCTTTTACCTTCCCATCTGTCGTCTACGGAAACCATCACCTCACGCAGCAGCTCTACCAGCTCCAACTCCCTTAGCCAATTCATGCAGTATCTCTCCATTTCCCCTTGTGCCTACTCAAAGTATAATAACCGCCTTTGTCAGCTGCCCCCGTATTTCCTTCTTTTCTCCCATCCGGGTCATTCCAGAAGCCGTTCCACGTTCAGCATGCCCCAGCCCTGCATATTCCAGGGCATGCCCAGATCATCCGCCGTAAACTGCAGCTTCTGCTTGCATTCCTCGTTGGTCATTTCCGGATATTTTCCAAGCAGCAGGGCGGCGGCTCCGGAGACGACGGGGGTCGCCATGGATGTGCCGCACTTTGTTGTATAAGCATTTCTGATTTTGCCGTTTATTTTGTAAAAATATGCGTTACAGGATACAATATCCGTTCCCGGCGCTACCAGGTCGGGCTTGCGAATAACGCTCCCAAGCCTTCCTCTGCCGGAGTAGGTCTCACAGCGCCCGGGCTGATCTTTTGCGTAGCTGCCGTCATGGCATCCCACCGTCACCACCCGGCTGCTTCCTCCCACCGCGGAGATCGTTCCGTCCCCCGGTCCCTTATTTCCCGCCGCACATACCACCAAGATCCCGCTGTTCCAGACCTGATCTATTTTTTCCTGCAGGACAAGCTCCTTCTCCGGCTGGTCCATAGAACCAATCCCTACGGAAATATTCAAAATACGGATATGATATTTTTCTCTCACCTCGAGAACCCATTCAAGCCCCGCCAGCATTGCCTCCGTGGAGCCGTCTCCTCTTTCGTCCAAAACCTTGCCAACCACCAGCCTTGCCCCCGGCGCCATTCCCCGGTGCTTCCCGTCGGAAAGCATGCCGCTGCCGCACAGTATCCCGCAGACATGGGTTCCGTGCCCATTGTTGTCATATATCAGATTCCTGTGTCCCACGAAATCCCGAAAGCACAAAGGCGCCCCCAGCAAATCGGGATGACGCCCTATTCCCTCCGGTGTCACACAACTGCAAAACCAAAGGGTGCACCTCCGGCTCTGCCGGTCAGCCGCTTCGGCGGCATATTTGCCTGCGTCGGAAGTTACATAAAAAACAGGAGACAGAGCTCGCGCCCGCCTCCCGTTTTACTCATTATTATGACAGCTGCTTTTGAGTGCCGTCTATCCTTCCGGACATCCGGCCGCAGCTTAATACTTGCTGAAATCTCCGTCCAGAGAAATGATGCTC
>ERZ808051.914-NODE-914-length-24247-cov-23.121680_pt1 | contig 24247 bp, 23 predicted proteins | sample MGYA00380199_ERZ808051 | MGnify/ENA primary metagenome ERZ808051 (study PRJEB31490, sample SAMN06133391) | mouse gut metagenome | isolation source: J11 | host: mice | place: China: Chengdu | collected 2015-05 ...
AATCAATAAGTTTACAAAACTTTTTTGAAGTTTTGTAAACTTGCTCAGCCTGTCGAAAAGACTTTTTCGACAGGCTGGGCAGGAGGGGAATCCCCTCCTGCTTTTCAGCTCCCCCCATGCCGCCACAAGACCCCCGGACCGGGGAGCCAGGGCAGCGCCCCCCAGTAAAGACAGGCCCCCAGCATGGGCAGCAGCCACAGGTTTCCCCCGCCACGCCACATCAGAAAGGCCAGGAACGCCGCCAGCGCCGCAGCCGTGGCCGTGCCAAGACAGCGGGCCGCCCACTCCCCCGCCGCCGGTCCCGCCAGCCAGGAGACCAGCAGCTCCAGCGCCCTCCCTCCATCCAGGGGGCGGATGGGCAGGAGGTTAAAGACGCACAGCACCAGCTGCGCCCCGGCGGCGGTGCTCCAGCGGCCCCGGTCCAGGGCAGTCAGGGCCATTGCCGCCAGCAGATTGGCGGCAGGCCCCGCCAGCACGGCGGCCAGTTCCCCGGCATAGGAGAGAGCACCCTCCGTCTCCAGCACTGCCCCCAATGTGCTGATTCGAAGGCCGCCGGCGCGGCCCCCCAGACAGCGGAGCACCAGCCAGTGTCCCGCCTCGTGGACGGCGGCGGCGGACATCACAATGGCCAGCAGCCGCCAGCCGTTCACCAGGACAAACCACGCGGTCAGGAGAACGAAGCCCCCGGACACCTGAAGCCTAGGCCGCGGCAACATAGTAAATGGGATTCAGATACACGCCGTCCCGCTGGAGCTCAAAGTGAAGATGGGGTCCGGTGGCCATGCCGGTCTCCCCTACCTCGGCAATCTTCTGGCCCCGCGTGACCTCTGTGCCGGAGGACACCACCACCCGGCTGCAATGGGCGTAAAGGGTGGAATAGCCCCCCTCGTGGGCCACGATGCAGTACCGTCCGTAGCTGCTGCTTTCTCCCACGGCGGTGACATGTCCGTCGGCAAAGCAGTCCACCTCCGTACCGGTCCCCGCCGCCAGGTCCACCCCATAGTGAAACCGCTCCTCTCCCTCCACCGGGTGCTCCCGGTAACCGAAATCGGAGCTCAGCACGCCGCTGACCGGCGTACAGTAATCAAAACCCAGAATGGCCTGTTCCATGCTGACGGTCTCCGGCAGATTCTCCTCGGAATACAGGATATAGGCCAGGGTAGAGGCCGAGTCCTCCGCCGCTTCAGCCGGCGGCGCTTCCTCCCCGGGCTCCTGTTCCTCCTGGGGCCGGTAGGCCCGCAGACCCTCCAGGGCCGCCCCCTCCCGGAGCTTCAGCGTCCTCTGGCTGGCGGTCTTCGCCGCCTCTGCCGCCTCTTGAGGATGGAACACCGCCTGATAGACCGCCGTGCCGTCTCCCTCCCCCGCAAAGGCCCGGCCCACGGCGGAGAACACCGCCTGCACATCCATATTCTGTCCCATAGCCGCCGCCAGCCAGGTGTTGAACGTCTCCATCCGGCCCGGAAGCAGCAGCTTTGCCGCCACCAGCAGCACAAAGGCCGCGCCGCAGGCCACCACCTGGGTCAGCCGCCGGAGCTCCCTGGGGTTCAGAGGCTCATTTGGGCGGACTCTCCGCTTTCCGGCTCCGCCAACCGGGCGGCGCCGTCTCGCGGACATGGCCTGTATCCTCCGTCCCGTCTGCCGTGAGGTCATATGGTTTCCCCTCCCCTGTTCTGTCCTGTATCCGCTGACGCCGCCAGCCCTTCCGCCGGACCTGACGAGACCCGCCTCCCTGCGGCCCTGAAAACGCCCCCGGTCCGGCAAAAACGGTCTCCGCGCATCCGGCATCCCCCGGCTGTGAATACAGCTTCTTACCCTTCCAGCCTATGAAAACAGGCCCTTTGAAATGCCAGGAAATTTTCCTGCCGGAAATATGTAAAAAAAACCTTGCTTTTTGTGGATTTCCCTGTTAGAATAGAGGTCTGTACGGGGGAGCGTGATTCCCCTCAAGAATTTAGCCAAGGGAGGTGTTTGGTTTGCCGAATATCAAGTCTGCCAAGAAGCGGGTTCTCATTGGAAAGGCCCGGAACGCTCGCAACAAGGCCACGAAATCCGATCTGAAGACCGCGATTAAGAAATTTGAGGCCGCTGCCGCAGAGGGCAATCGCACCGATGCCGATGGCGCTTACAAGGTTGCGGTGAAAAAGGTCGATCAGGCTGTGGCGAAGGGCGTTCTCCACAAGAACGCGGCCGCTCACAAGAAGAGCGCCATGACCCTGAAGCTCAATCGAATCGGTTGACCCCGGCGGCGGGGGCTGTTCAAAGGCTCCCCTCCAGCGGGAGAATTGACGATTTTTCAGGCTTTTCTGTCCTGATTCCGTCAGGCCAAAAGGGCATCCGTAACGGATGTCCTTTTTGTTTTTCTCCGATGAAGGATGCAGATTCTCCCTTTATGAACTGGAAAGATGTTTGGTATGGGCGGCGGGATGGATGCCCAAGGAGGATTCTTTTGAAAATCATCATCGACGGCAGACGCTTTTCCACCATCGGCGAATTCTACGATGAGATGGAACGACTGCTGACCAGGGGCCTTACCTGGAAGACCGGGCGGAACATGGATGCCTTTCACGACCTGCTCCGTGGCGGCTTCGGCGTCCATGCGTACGGGGAAAGCGTGGAGTTTGTCTGGCTTCACGCGGAGAAAAGCAGGCGGGATTTTGGCTATGAGGCTACAGTCCGCTATTGGGAGGCTGTTCTCCAGCGGTGCCACCCGGTCAACCGGCCCATGATGCAGGCAAAAGTGGAGGCCGCCCGGAATCAGACCGAGCCCACTCTCTTTGACATCATCACCGGGGAAATCCTGTGCAAAACCAGCGTCTATGACCACACTCTGGGGTTTGAGGACCCCGCCGCCCCAGAGCAAAAGGAGGAAAAAGCTTGATATTCGATACCCACGCCCATTATGATTCCAGCGCCTTTAACCCGGACCGGGACGATGTGCTGGCGGCTCTGCCCGCCGCCGGCGTCGGTCTGGTGGTGGACCCCGGCTGCGATCTCCCCAGCTCCCGGGCCGCCCTGGCCCTGGCGGAGCGCTTCCCCCATGTCTATGCCGCCGCCGGTATCCATCCCTCCGACTGCGCCGGAACCGGTGAGGAAGACTATGCCGCCCTCCGGGAGCTGTGCCGCCACGGGAAAACCGTGGCCGTGGGGGAAATCGGCCTGGACTACTACTGGAAGGACAACCCGCCCAGAGACTTCCAGCAAGCCGTCTTCCGGAGGCAGATTGAGCTGGCCCTGGAGCTGGACCTGCCGGTAATCGTCCATGACCGGGAGGCCCATGGGGATTCCCTGGCGGTGGTTCTGGACTACCCGGAGCTGCGGGGGGTGTTCCACTGCTTTTCCGGCAGTCCCGAGATGGCGGAAATTCTGCTGAAACGGGGCTGGTATCTGGGCTTTGATGGGCCCATCACCTACAAAAACGCCGCCAAAGCCCCAGAAGTGGCCGCCGTCACGCCTCTGGACCGCATTCTGATCGAGACGGATTCCCCCTACCTCACGCCGGTCCCCTTCCGGGGGAAGCGGAACGACAGCCGGAACCTGCCCTATGTGCTGGAAAAGCTGGCGAAGTGGAAGGATATTTCCGTGGAGGAACTGGAACAAGTCACCTGGGAAAACGGCCTGCGGCTGTTTTCCAAAATTGGCAGAAATGGAGGAATTTCCAATGTTTGAAAACCTGAAAGCCTATTTGGGCTGTCCCTGCACCGAGATTCCCGCCGGGACGCCGGTGGAGACAATCATGGACCTCTATCAGGCCGCAAAGGCCCGAAGCGTCCAGGAGGGCTTTGTGCCGCTGCTGATTTCCGCCGCAGACTGGGAGGAGGACGCGGAGCTGCCCCGCAAAAAATCCCCGGCGGAGTATCTGGAGGAGCTTCGGGCCGCCATGCCGGAGGGCAGGACCTTCTTTGAAGAGCGGACCGCTTATTTCAAGGAGTCCGCGAAGGAATACGGCTATTCCTGGCCTGACGAATCCATTCTGGGCCCCATGGAGGACGGTGAGGCCATCAACTGTTTCCTGGGCATCTGCAATTATCAGGACAAAACCATTCCCATGGTGCTGGCGGAAGTCCCGGCGGAGCACCCCTGGGAGGTCTTCGCCTGGATGCCCTTCGGCGGCTGGAACGAGTGCCCCAGCGACGAGGAGCAGATGGCGGCGGCAAAATACTGGTTCGAGAAATACGGAGCCGTGCCGGCCGTCATGACCCGGGACGTGCTGGAATACGACCTGCCCGCCCCCGCGCCCCGGGAGAGGGCCATGGAACTGGCGATGGAACAGTTTACCTTCTGCCCGGACATTGTGGAGCAGGGCTGCGAATCCATCGGGAGACTGGCGGATGGACTGTGGCAGTCCGACAAGTGGTTCTTCTGGTGGGACTGACCTCCAGTTAGAAATTAGGAATGAGGAATTAGGAATTTTATTGTAAGGGAGCGCTGTTTATGCACTTTGATGGTTTTGATTTCACCGGCTTCTGGGAAGAATCTGCTTATTCCAGAAAATTTGACGGCGGGCCCCTGACGCCGGAGAAAATTGCCTCAGCGGAGGCCGCATTGGGGTACAAGCTCCCCGCCTCCTATCTCCAGCTGCTGGAGACCCGGAACGGCGGCGTGCCTGTCAACCGCTGCTTTCCCACCGGCGAGCCCACCAGCTGGGCCGACGACCATATCGCCATTGAAACCATCTTCGGCATCGGCGCGAAAAACGACATCGCTGCCGAAACCCGGCTGATGGTAGACGAATGGGAATATCCCGCCATTGGCATCGCCATCTGCGACTGCCCCTCCGGGGGACATGACGAGGTTTTCCTGGACTACCGGGCCTGCGGCCCCCAGGGGGAACCCAAGGTAGTGCACATCGACCAGGAAGACGATTACTGCATCACGCCCCTGGCGGATACGTTTGAGGAATTCATCCGGGGCCTGGTCAACGACAGTGAATTTGATTTCAAGGAGGACAAGGATTGAGAACGCTGCTTCCTGTTCTGCTGGCGCTGCTGCTTTTGACAGCCTGCGGCACGGACGCAAAACCGGCTATGGAGGTCCTGGAGGTTCCAGCCTTTTCCCTGCCGGAGACGGCGGACGCGGAGCCGGTTTCCACCCCCGCCGTAGTGATGGAGGGCCGGGCACCGGCGGAGGACTACGACCTGCCGCCCTCTCCGGCGGCAGTGCAGGAATATCCCCGTTACAACATGGAGCGCTGGGCCTCCGGCGGGGTCATCGAGCTTCTGGCGGAAGCGCCGGAGGCGGACGCCGCCTTTTACGGCCTGCCCTATTCCCAGGACGCCCAGGAAACCGCCCTGATTCGCTGGGGGGACAGTCTGGCGGAATTCGACTGGTATTTTGCCACGCCCCGGATGTTCCCGCCCCGCATGGCCGCGATGGACCTGGACGGCGACGGGGAAAACGAGCTGGCGGTCCTGACCTACACCGGCAGCGGCACCGGGGTCTCCGTCTACGACCTGCACGTGCTGGAGAAAAACCCGGACGGGACTCTGACCGATTACGCCATGCCGGGGAGCCTCTGGCAGGAGCAGGTCCCGCCTCTGCTGCGATTCGTCCAGACCGGCGGCAGAAACTTCCTGATTCTGGGCCGTGAGCTGCTGGAAATTGATACCGATTATATCCCGGAGGACGGGACAGCCCCCTCCACCGGATGGATTGCGGATTTCCGCCTCCTGCCGGAAGAGCGTGCCGTCCAGCTTCTGGGCGCAGTGGACCTTTGGAAGACCACAAACTACGTGGCCGATTATACCGCCAATGTCGGATACCGGGACGGCGTGTTTACGCTCTCCCAGTTTCATCTGCAATCGTTTTAAAAGGAGCACCATCTATGGAAAAAGGCTTTACCATCACATATGAATACGGGGACAACCTGTATGTCAATACAACCAACCGCTGTAACTTCAACTGTGAGTTCTGCCTCCGGCACAACGGACACGGGGGAAGCATCTACACCCACAACCTGTGGTTGGAGCGGGAGCCCACCCGGGAGGAAATCCTGGCGGACATCGAGAGCCGGGACCTCTCGAAGTACAAGCAGCTGGTGTTCTGCGGCTTCGGGGAACCCAGCTACCGCATTGAGGATATCTGCTGGGTCATCGACCAGCTGAAGACCCACGGCAAAAAAATCTTCACCCGGATGGACACCAACGGCACAGGGAATCTCATCCATGGCCGGGACATCACGCCGGACTTTGCCGGGCGGTTCGATATGGTGTCCATCTCCCTGAACACCGACACCGCAGAAAAGTACGACGCCCTCTGCCACCCGGTCCAGTCCGGGGCCTATGAAGCCATGAAGGACTTTGCCAGAGAGCTGCGGCAGTACGTGCCCACGGTGATGATGACGGTGGTGGACACCATCCCCGCGGAGGAGATTGAGAACTGCCGGAAAATCTGCGAGGAAGAAATCGGCGCGGTCTACCGGGTCCGGGAGTATATCGAAGACTGAGTTGCTTTTCCTGAAAGAATAGTAACCAAAAGAATTTTGGGGTTCGCTTCGCGGTCTCCTATGGAAAGGCACGACACAGCCCCCCCCTTCTATTGCAGGTCCTCTGCCGCGTGGAACCGGCTTCCGGATTCTCCCCGCCAATCACGCGGCTCACAAAAAAGAAAGGAAATACTGATCATGTTTCGTTTACTGGGTTCTCTGATTATGGGCGCGCTGGTAGGCTGGATTGCCGGAAGGCTGATGAATTCCGGCGGCAGCCTGCTGCAAAATATCATAGTAGGCATCGTGGGTTCCGCCGTAGGCAGCGTGCTCTTCGGCCTGCTGGGCTTCTACGCGTTCGGCTGGCTCGCCAATCTGGTGGTATCTGTTGTGGGCGCCTGCGTCTTTATCTGGCTGGGGCGGAAGCTCTTCCACTGAGCCTGCAAAACCTGCAAAAAACGCTTTCACCTTTTGGGTGAAAGCGTTTTTTCGACCTTTTCGGCCTTTTCGACCTTTTCGAGTTTTGCAAGTTTTGCGACTTTTTTAACTCTTACAGCATTTGCAGCAGCTCGATCTGCTCCCCGGAGGGGCCGGTGAAAAACCAGTTCTGGAGGCCGCCGAACAGCTCCGGCAGAACCTTCTTTTCCGGCGTCAGGAAGGTATCCACCCCCGCCGCCCGAACGGCGGCGGCTGCGGCGTCCAAATCGTCCACCAGAATGGCGAAATGAGGCACGTTCCCCTCCCCCATAGGCATGGGTCCAGGGCTTTGAATCAGCTCCAGCGTAACCCCGCCAAAGTCTATCAAAGCCAGCTTCTTTTCGCCCTCCGGAGCGGCCACGCCGCCCCGTCCCTTTACGCTTCCGCCCAGCTTCTCATAGAAAGCAATGCTCTCCTCCATATCCCGGGTATACACGGCCACATGGCCCAAGCCCAAAGAATGCTCGTTCATGTCATTTCTCCTCATACAGACCAAAGAGGGACCCGAAGGCCCCTCTTTGAAATTTATCGTACTTCCTTCAGCCCCGGCTGCCGCATGTCCGCGCCGCCGTCGCTCCAGCCTGGTCAACCGCCAGACTTCCAGAGCGCACTAAAGTTCTTTTGGTTCCTTTTCTTTCAAGAAAAGGAACTCAGCACTTCTCGAAGACGGTGGCAACGCCCATGCCGCCGCCGATGCAGAGGGTAGCCAGGCCCTTCTTGGCCTCGGGACGCTTCTGCATCTCGTGGAGCAGGGTGACAATGATCCGCGCGCCGGAAGCGCCCACGGGGTGGCCCAGGGCGATCGCGCCGCCGTTGACGTTCAGCTTGGCGGTATCAAAGCCAAGCTCACGGCCCACGGCGATGGACTGCGCAGCAAAGGCCTCGTTGGCTTCGATGAGGTCAATGTCGTCGATGGTCACGCCGGCCTTGGCCATAGCCTGACGGGAGGCGGGCACGGGGCCCACGCCCATGATCTTGGGATCCACGCCGCCCTGGCCCCAGCCAATCAGCTTGGCCATGGGCTTCAGGCCGTACTTCTCCACAGCCTCGCCGGAGGCCAGGATGATGGCGGCGGCGCCGTCATTGATACCGGAGGCATTGGCCGCGGTGACACGCTGCTGGCCCTTGTCCTCGGTTTCCTTCTTGCCGGTCACCTCAAAGGTGTGAACCACATCGGGGTTGGGGGACTCGGGACCCACGGGGAACGCGCCGCGGAGCTTGGCGATGCCCTCGGCGGTAACACCGGCCTTGGGGAACTCGTCAACCTTGAAGTCCACAACCTGCTTCTTCACCTTCACGGGAACGGGGACGATCTCTGCCTCGAACTTGCCGGCCTTCTGGGCGGCCTCGGTCTTCTGCTGGGAGGCGGCGGCGAACTCGTCCTGCTCCTGGCGGGTGATGCCCCAGATATCATTGATATTTTCTGCGGTGGTTCCCATGTGATAGTTGTTATAGGCGTCCCACAGGCCGTCCTTGATCATGGTGTCCACCAGCTTCTTGTCGCCCATCCGGGCGCCCCAGCGGGCGTCCATGGAGGCGAAGGGAGCGGAGCTCATATTCTCGGTGCCGCCGCAGACCACGATGTCGGAATCGCCGGCCAGAATGGAGCGGGCGCCTTCAATCAGGGACTTCATGCCGGAACCGCAGACCATGCCCACGGTATAGGCGGGAACAGAATAGGGGATGCCGGCCTTGATAGAGACCTGGCGGGCGACGTTCTGACCCTGAGCGGCGGTCAGAATGCAGCCGAACATAACCTCATCCACATTCTCCGGCTTCACACCGGCGCGATTCAGGGCCTCCTTGACCACAATCGCGCCCAGCTCCGCAGCGGGAGTGTTCTTCAGACTGCCGCCAAAGGAGCCGATGGCGGTACGGCAGCAGTTCACGACATAAAGATCTTTCATGATAGTCCTCCGTTTTGTAATATTTGGCGGCTCGGCGGGCCGCCGAGGATACAACGGGCGGGACGGAACCCGGATTGCTAATTTTTTGACAACCCGGTAACCGTCCTTCTCTGCATATCATTATAGATAGTTTTTCTACTCCCGTCAATGGTGATTCGTCAGATTCTACAGTTTCGTTAAATCTTTGACAAAACGACCTGAGTTTTCGTCAAGGTGACGAATCTTTTTTCTGCCGGTCTTCCTTTGCGCGGACTCCGGTTTTCTTTCCGGTTCTACCGGGAAGGCTTCTCGGTGCGCAGCGTCCGCAGGGCCTGGTCGAAGGAGGCGGCGTCCAGCCGGTTATAGTCCGCCGTTGTCTGGATGAGGCTTTCCTCAGCCGCCTGCTGGAGCAGCTGGTCAAACCGGTCCCCCGCCGAAACCGGCGTCCCCGCCTCCGGCGGCAGCCGCCGCAGTATGGAAAAGCCCTCATCCGACTCCAGAATCCCCGTGCACTGCCCTTCCTCCAGCGCGGCCGCGGCCTCCTCCAGAGCCGGGGCCAGCGTGCCGTCTCCGGGGAGGAAGGTCCGGGGCCCGGCGGAATCGTCCCCCTCCGCTGCCAGAGCAGCGAAGGCCCCGGCCTGGTCCTCCGCGCCGTTGAGCCGGGCAAAGAACTCCGCCGCCCGCTGACGGGCCGCTTCCCGGTCCTCCTCTCCGCTCCCGGCGGAGATCAGAATGCGGTCCACCACCAGGGCCTCCAGGTCCTCCTCCAGAGCCGCCAGGGGGCTGTCCGCCTCCTCATAGAGCCGGAAGAGCTTGCCGTACAGCAGCCCCACCGCCTCCAGGGTCTCCGCCCGCTCCCGGTTCAGCCCCAGGCCGGCCAATTCCGCCAGATAGGCCGCCTCGCCGCCATGAGCCTCTGCCTGCTCCTCCCAGCGGGCGGAAAGACCGTCCTCCTCCGTCAGCACGACGCCAAACGTCTCCGCCCAGTTCTCTACGGCGGCATAGAGGGCCGTGTCCGCCAGGGCCTGATCCTTGGCGTAGTCCCCCAGCGTGCCGCCGGTGACGGGAATGTTCCAGTCCAGCGTCAGGCCAGCGTTTTCATACCGGGCCCTCACCTGGTCGCAGGTAAAGGCCAGCCAATAGAGATAGCGCCAGGCGGGAACCTCCCGCCCGTCCACCGTCAGCAAAACCGCCTCCTCATCCACTCCCGCCGCCTGACCCAGCAGCGAAGGCCGGGGCGCCTCCCTCTCCCCTCCGCAGCCGCACAGACAGAGCAGACACACCGCGCAGCACAGGGCAATCCCCTTTTTCACGGTTCTCACTCCCCCTTCTCATGGTTGTCCGTCTCCCATACCTATGCGGTACGGCCGGGGGATATGCGGAGGAGCACCCGAAGGGGGTCCGTGGTCCCTTTTGCGCGCAAAAAACATGCGCAAAAAACATGAAAAAGCGCCCCCGCCCTGTCAGCAGGCGGAGACGCTTTTTTTCGGTTTCCGGTTTCCGGTTTTCCCTTATGCCATTTTAGCCACCAGTCTGGTCAGCTGCCTGGGGTCGACATCGTCCTCGGTGACCACCTTGGCCTGTTTGCCCACCAGAACATAGAGCCCCAGCAGAGAGCGGGCGTCCAGCATCACCGTGCCGTCGTACAGCCAGACTTCGTAGGGCGTTTCGCAGGCCAGCCGGTTGATCTTCTCCACCTGGTCCTTGCTCTTTATATCAATATCTCTAGTCATCGTAAAAACCTCCTTGTGTCATGCTCGTTCCTCAATCAGGAATGGGCATATTTTAGCAGGTTTTCCGAAATGCGTCAATCTCCCGTCTTATCAGAATTGCACAATTGATGTGTACTATTTTTGTGCAATACAACCATTCCGAGCCAGTCTGTCTGACGCTCAGCCCTCTCCCACAGCCATGCGCAGCTCCTCCACCAGCCCCACGGCTTCCTCCAGGGCGTCGGCGTCCGGCGGCAGCTTCAGCGACAGGGCGGGGTCCTCCCCGGCGGCCACGGTGAGGCGCTGGCGGTATTTTTTCAGGCCGCAGACCCGGACCACCGCCTCCGGGTGGAACCGGGCCAGCTGGAAGCGCAGAACGTCCTTTTTCTGGGAGATGTCCGAGACTCCCGCCCTGGCGGCGGCGGAGCGGAGCAGGGCCACGTCCAGCAGAGCCAGCACGGATTTGGGGGCCTCGCCGTAGCGGTCCAGCAGCTCGTCCAGAAGGTCCGACGCATCTTCGCTGCTGCGGATGGCGGCAATACGGCGGTAGAGGTCCATCCGCTGTTCCGAAGAAGGAACATAGCGCTCCGGAATGTTGGCGTTTACCGTCAGGTCGGCGGAGCACTCGGTTTCAATCTTCCTCTCTTCCCCGCGCTCCTCCAGAACGGCTTCCTCCAGCAGCTTGAGGTACAGATCGTATCCCACGCTCATGAGATAGCCGGACTGCTCCGGCCCCAGCAGGTTCCCCGCGCCCCGGATTTCCAGGTCCCGCATGGCGATGCGGAAGCCGGAACCGAATTCCACATAGTCCCGGATGGCGGAAAGGCGCTTGGCCGCCGTCTCCTGCAAAATCTTGCCCCTCCGGAAGGTCAGATAGGCATAGGCCCGGCGGGTGCTGCGGCCGATGCGGCCCCGAATCTGGTGGAGCTGGGCCAGGCCCATTTTATCCGCGTCCTCGATGACCAGCGTGTTCACATTGGGGATGTCGATTCCGGTTTCAATGATGGTGGTGCAGACCAGCACATCCGCCTCCCCCTCCACCATGGACTGCATGACGGCGGACAGCTCCTGTTCCCCCATTTTCCCGTGACCGGTGACCACCCGCACCTCCGGCCCCAGCAGCTTCTGAATGCGGGAGGCGGTGGCGTCGATGCTCTCCACCCGGTTGTGGAGGTAGTAGATCTGCCCGCCTCTGCTGAGCTCCCGGCGCATCGCGTCCTCCAGAATGCCCCAATCCTGTTCTATGACATAGGTCTGGACCGGCTGCCGGTCCGCCGGGGGCTCCTCAATGGTGGACATGTCCCGGAGCCCCGACAGGGCCATGTTCAGCGTCCTGGGGATGGGGGTGGCGGAGAGGGTCAGCACGTCCACCTGGCGGCTCATCTCCTTCAGCCGCTCCTTGTGGGTGACGCCGAAGCGCTGTTCCTCGTCAATAATCAGCAGCCCCAGGTCCTTGAACTCCATGTTCTTCTGGAGGAGCTTGTGGGTGCCGATCAAAAGGTCCACGCTGCCGGCGCGGGCGGCCTCCAGAATGCGCCGGGCCTCTCTGGGGGCCGTGAACCGGGAGAGGACCTCAATCTTCACGGGAAAGTCCCGGAAGCGGCTCAGGGCGGTGGTATAGTGCTGCTGGGCCAGCACGGTGGTGGGCACCAGAATGGCGGCCTGCTTGCCGTCCAGCACGCATTTCATCACCGCCCGGAGGGCCACCTCCGTCTTCCCATAGCCCACGTCGCCGCAGAGGAGACGGTCCATAGGCCGGGGCCGTTCCATATCCCTCTTAATCTCCGAGATAGCCCGGAGCTGGTCGTCGGTCTCGGCATAGGGAAAATTCTCCTCAAATTCCCGCTGCCACGGAGAGTCCGGCGAAAAGGCGAAGCCGGGGCGGCGCTGCCGCTCGGCGTAGAGCTTCGTCAGACCCTGGGCCAGGTCCTTGGCGGCCTTTTTGGCCCGGGTCTTCTGTTTGGCCCACTCGGTGCCGCCCAGCTTGTTCAGCTTCTGCCGGGGCTCCCCGTCCTCCCCTCCGCCGCTGCCGATATACTTGCTCACCAGGTCCAGGGCGGTGGCAGGGACATAGAGGCAGTCGCCTCCGGCGTAGCTGATTTTAATATAGTCCTTTTCCACGCCGTCCACCGGCATCCGCTGGATGCCCGCAAAGCGGCCCACGCCGTGGTGGGTGTGAACCACCAGGTCGCCGGGCTTCAGGTCCGTATAGGACTGAATCTTCTGCCGGTTGGACTCCTTTTTTGGACGGGCCTTCTTCCGCAGCGGCGCGGTAAGCTGGCCTTCGGTCAGCACCGCCAGCCGCAGCGAGGGCCACTCGCAGCCCGCCGACAGGGCTCCCAGCGTGATCCGGGTCTCCCCGGGAGCGGGCATGGCCGCCCCCTTCAGGTCCAGCACGGCGGGAATCCCCCGGTCCTCCAGCATCCGCAGAAGGTTCCGGGCCCGCGTCTCCCCGGCGCAGAGCAGCAGCACGGAGCTGCCATTCCGCCGGTACTGCTCCAGGTCTCCCACAGCAGTCTCCAGACTGCCGCCATAAGAGCTGAGCTGCCGGGCGTCGATGCCCAGCAGACCCCGGGGCCGCAGGGGATGCCGGGAGGTGGGCAGCGCGTCGGCCATGACCACGGGGAAGTCCTCCAGGGCGGCGAAAAATTCCTCTCCGGAGAGAAGGAGTCGGGCGTACTCTCCCGCCAGTATCCCCGCCTCCATCATGGATTCCAGGTCCTGGCGGTTCTGGAGCAGGGTCCCCTTCACCCGGTCGTCTACCCGGCCGCTCTCGCAGAGGAAGACCAGGGCATTCTCCGGCAAATAGTGGACCCCCGCCGCCGTCTTCGGATAGATGGCCGCCAGATACCGGTCCAGACCGTCGGGAATGGAGCCGTTTTTCAGCCGCTCCCCGTCCTCCCGAACCCGCTGGGACGCGGAGAGGGTTCTGTCTTTTCCGCCCGTTCCGGTTTTTTCCGTCCCTGCCGTCCCTTCCGATCTTTCCGCCTTTCCAGACTTTTCCGATTTTTTCTCCTGTTTCTCAAGCCGCGTGGCCAGAGCCAGCAGCGTTTCGCCCAGGCCCTCCAGCCCCCCTTCGGCACAGCGGGGCAGCACCTCGGCGGCAGGCAGCAGCAGGGCGCTCTCGGCATTGGCGGTGCGCCGCTGGGTGCCGGGGTCAAAGAAGCCCATGGAGTCAATCTCGTCGTCGAAGAACTCACAGCGCAGGGGCTGGTCCATCAGGGGAGAAAACACATCCAGGATTCCCCCCCGCAGGGCAAACTGGCCCACGCCCTCCACCTGCTGGCAGCGGGTGTAACCGGCGGAGAGCAGACGGTCCGCCAGCTCCTTCAGGTCCGCCCGGTCCCCGGGCCGAAGGGTCAGCGCCAGGGACCGCAGCAGCTCCGGCGGCAGGGTCCGGGCCATCAGGGCGTCGGCGGTGGCCACCACCGCCTGAGCGTCCCCCCGGGCCATGGCGTACAGCGCCGCCAGGCGGCCCCGCTCCCAGTCCCGGGAGGCCAGAGCGCCGGGCCGGAGCTGCCATTCCCGGGAGAGCAGCAGCACCGGCGGCGCTTCCAGCAGCGTTTCCAGGTCCGCCGCCAGCTGGCGTGCCTCCCCTTCGTCGCCGCAGATGAACACGCCGGGCCGCCCGGCCCGGCAGGTCAGCGCCGCGCCCACACAGGCCCGCTGCACCGGCTGGAGGCCGGTGACGGCGGCGGGGCAGCCTCCTTCCTCCACCCGGCGGAGCAGCTCCGCCAGCTCCGGGATGGTCATGATCTGTTCCAGAAATTGTCTCATGAAAACTCCTCCCGCCTCCGGACCGGAGGGACAGAAACGCCTTTATTCCCCGCCTCTGCTCTCCGGTCCCTCAAACTCAGTTGAAACCGTTCATGGCCCTGGCGCAGCCCTGCTCAATGATGCACTCCGCCGCCAGTATAGCCCGCTGGAAGCTCTCCAGCAGCACCTTCCGTTCCCCCTGGGACGGGACGCCGATCACCCAGTCGATCATGCCCTCTTTGTCCTCCGGGGCCCCGGCGCCAATCTTAATCCGGGGAAAGTCCTGGGTGCCCAGATGGGCAATGATGCTCTTGATGCCGTTGTGCCCCCCGGCAGAGCCGCTGGGCCGGACCCGGAGCTTTCCCACGGGCAGGGATACATCGTCATAAATCACCAGCACATGGTCGGCGGGAATCTTGTAGAACTGGGCCGCCTCCCGCACCGCCTCGCCGGAGAGATTCATATAGGTCTGAGGCTTCATCACCAGACACCGGGCCCCGGCAAAGGTCATGATTTGATACGCGGCCTTGAATTTGACCTTGTTCAGCTTCACGCCCTTCTGCTCCGCCAGCAGGTCCACGGTGAGAAAGCCTATATTGTGCCGGGTCTTCTCATACTTGGAGCCAGGATTCCCCAGCCCCGCAATCAGCCACTCCACAGAGGAGCTTTTATTTCCAAACAGCATGTTTCTCCTGCCTTTCCACAGGTATTTATGTCCATGTCCGTAAAGTTCGCAAAGTTCGTAAAAAGCTCCGGACAGCCCGCAGAGGCGGGAAAACACCTTTTCCCCGCCTCGCACGGCAGGCCGCCTTTCCTGTCCGGAGAGGCGGCACGCCTGAAAGGGACCCGTCAGGGGGTCCCTTTCCTATTTTATTCACAATGCTTCCGCCTTAATCGGATTTTCCAATCACGGCCTCCGGAGCGCTCCGGCAGCTTCCGCCTGAGCGCGGGTCATGTACAGAGAGGACGCCGGTCAGCGGAACAGCTTGGAGATGGAGACCTCCTGATAGATGCGCTCGATGGCCTCGCCAATCATGGGGGCCACGGAGAGGTATTTCAGCTTTCCGCTGCGGCTGGGGTCCACGGCGGGGATGGTGTCCAGCAGGGCCAGCTCCTGGATGGGACTGGCGTTGATACGGTCAATGGCCGGACCGGAGAGCACGCCGTGGGACGCGCAGGCGTGGACGCTGCGGGCGCCGTGGTCCACCAGGGCCTGAGCGGCATTGCAGAGAGACCCGCCGGTATCCACCAGGTCGTCAAAGAGGATGCAGTCCTTGCCGGACACATCACCGATGACATTCATGACCTCGCACTGATTGGCCCGCTGCCGCCGCTTATCCACAATGGCGAGATTCATATGCAGCTTCTGGGCGAAGGCCCGGGCGCGGGACACGGAGCCCACGTCGGGAGACACCACCATCATCTCCTCGCAGACCGCACCGAACTTCTTGGCGTAGTAATCCACAAAAATGGGATTGCCCGCCAGGTTGTCCACAGGAATGTCGAAAAAGCCCTGAATCTGGGCGGCATGGAGGTCCATGGCCAGCACCCGGTCCGCGCCTGCGGCGGTAATCATGTTGGCCACCAGCTTGGCGGTAATAGGGTCCCGGGCCTTGGCCTTCCGATCCTGCCGGGCGTAGCCGAAATAGGGGACCACCGCGGTGATGCGGCCGGCAGAAGCCCTCTTCAGCGCGTCAATGATAATCAGCAGCTCCATCAGATTATTGTTGACCGGCGTGCAGGTGGACTGAACCACAAACACATCGCTGCCCCGGACGGTCTCATACAGGGAGACGAAGATCTCCCCGTCAGAAAAGGTTCCTACCTCGGCCTCTCCCAGCTTTGTGCCCATCTGCTCACAGATCTCCTGTGCCAGCTTCCTGTTCGAGTTCCCGGCAAACACCTTGATATCCTTGCCATGTGCGATCATAACCAAACGCCCTCTTTCTTATATAAATTCATGTTTTGACGTCTCTTTCCCTCCGGCCGTACCGGCAGGCCGCGGATCAAACCGCCCTTCACTCTCCGCGCGTCCGCTCCAGCAGCTCTTCCAGCTCCGCAAGTGTGGACTGCCCGTAAACCGGCAGCCAGCCGGGCACCAGCTCCGCCGCCTGAACGGCGTTGGTCATCCGGACCTTCCATGCCTCCTGAAGCTCATAGCCCGCCGCGGCGTAGGCAAAGCCGGGTCCGGCCTCCGCCATGGGGAACGCCGCCCTGGGCAGCACCAGCACCTTGTCCGGCGTATTCAGAAAGGCCGTCAGATCCGCCCCCTGCTCGGAAACGGTCACATCCGCCTCCGCCGGGAAGCAGGCCCGGGCCTCCTCCGCGAAGCGGGGCCCGGAGACGACAAAAAACCGCTGAACACCGTCAGCCTGTAATTGCCTGCTCACCCAGGTCAGGATGGGACACGATCCTACAGCTTCCAGCATCAGCGGCTTGGCGCCCGCCGGGATGGCGGCGTCCTCTTCAAAAAAACACACGGCTCGCTGCAAGTGACTCATATCTTCCACTCCTCCGCGCGTACCCAGCGCTTATGATATCACAAATGTATTATATCAAACTTTTAGGGAAAATCCAGTGCTTTTCCAGAAATAGTTGTGAAATTTCTTCCAAATCTTCTCCGGTTTCCTGCATCTTTTTGTCACATGCCACAGAAAACCCTTCACGGGGCTTCCTCCGCCGGGGAAAAACCGCCCTCTCCGGGAAGCTTTTCGCAAAGTTTGTCTTCCCTTTCTGTTCAATTTCATAAAAATCGAGATTTTTTCGCAAAAAGCAGTTGAATTTGTCCAGGTAATGGATTACAATACAATTTATTCAGTTCAAAAAAGAGAGGAGGGTTCTGTGCTTCACGTTGTTCTGGTCGAGCCGGAAATTCCTCAGAACTGCGGCAACATCGCCCGGACCTGCGCCGCCACCGGCTCCAGCCTCCATCTGGTGCGCCCCCTGGGCTTCGACATTTCCCAGGACGCTATCCGGCGGAATATGAAGCGCTGCGGCCTGGACTACTGGCATCTGGTGGAGGTTTCCGACTATGAAAACCTTGCCGCCCTGTTCCGTCGGCATCCGGAGGCCGCCGCCGACCTCTGGCTGGCCACCACCAAGGCCCCCCGGCCCTACGACCAGGCCCGGTTCACGGCGGACAGCTGGCTGTTCTTCGGCAAGGAGACCGCCGGACTGCCCCAGGCGTTCCGGGAGCGGTTCCGGGAACGCTGCGTGCGCCTGCCCATGGTGTCCGAGGCGCGGAGCCTGAACCTGAGCAATTCCGTGGCCGTCCTTGTGTACGAGGCCCTGCGCCAGACCGGCTTTTCCGGTCTGCTGGAAGCCGGGGAAATGGCGCGCTCCTGAAGCCTCTCCGGCGGCAGCTTTATCAACTCCGGCGCGGCAGCGCCGAGAAATAAGTTTTTTTAGGAGGAGTCCTGAGATGAATTACAACAAAAAGACCGTCAAAGATGTAGAGGCAGCCGGCAAAAAGGTTTTGCTGCGCTGTGACTTCAATGTCCCCATGGCCAAGGACGGCAGCGGCGTCATCACCGACGACAAGCGCATCCGGGCCGCTCTGCCCACCATCCAGTACCTGCTGGACCAGGGCGCGGCGGTGATCGCCTGCTCCCACATGGGCAAGCCCGTGGCCACCTTCGAGTCCTACAGGAAAAAGCAGCTGGAAAAGGGCAAGGACGAGGCCTCCATCACCGAAGAGAAGTGGAAGAAGTCCCTGGCGGAGCTGCGGATGGAGCCTGTGGCCGCCCGCCTCAGCGAGCTGCTGGGCAAGCCCGTCATTCTGGCGGACGACGTGGTGGGTCCCGACGCCCAGGCCAAGGCCGCGGCCCTCAAGGGCGGCGAAATCATGCTGCTCCAGAACACCCGCTTTGAAAAGGGCGAGACCAAGAACGACCCCGAGCTTGCCAAAAAGATGGCCGCTCTGGCCGGAACCGACGGCATTTATGTGTCCGACGCCTTCGGCGCGGTGCACCGGGCCCATGCCTCCACCGCCGGCGTGGCGGACTACCTTCCCGCCGTCTCCGGCTTCCTGATTCAGAAGGAGCTGGATTTCATCGGCGGCGCTCTGGCCAATCCCAAGCGGCCTCTGGTGGCGATTCTGGGCGGCTCCAAGGTCAGCTCCAAAATCGGAGTCATCAACAACCTGCTGGAAATTGCCGACACCATCATCATCGGCGGCGGCATGGCTTATACCTTCTCCGCCGCCAAGGGCGGCAAGGTGGGCGACAGCCTGCTGGAGTCCGACTGGATGGACTACGCCAACGACATGGTGAAAAAGGCCGCTGAAAAGGGCGTGAAGCTGCTGCTGCCCGTAGACACCGTCATTGCCGACAAGTTTGCCCCCGACGCCAGCAGCCAGGTGGTCACGGCCGGCGAGATTCCCGACGGCTGGCAGGGTCTGGACATCGGACCCGAGACCGTGAAGCTCTACTGCGGCGCGGTGGCCGACGCGGGCACCGTCATTTGGAACGGCCCCATGGGCGTTTTCGAGTTTGACAAATTCGCCGTGGGCACCAAGGCCGTGGCCGAGGCCCTGAGCAAAACCAGCGCCATCACCATCATCGGCGGCGGCGACAGCGCGGCGGCGGTGCAGCAGCTGGGCTATGCCGACAAGATGACCCATATCTCCACCGGCGGCGGCGCGTCCCTGGAGTTTATGGAGGGCAAGGAGCTCCCCGGCGTGGCCTGCCTGCTGGACGCCTGAGCCTCCCCTTTCCCCTGAAACGCAGGCGCGGGAGCTGCGGCGCAGCCCGCCGGACGGGGCGGACGGGAAAACGTCCTGCGCTCCGCCGGGCGTTCCGTCCCGGAGCCCCGGCAAAATACGCCTGCGGAGCGGACCAGATTCTTCGCACCCTCCCCGCGTCACCGGCACAAACCCTGTGCCTTCCGTGAAAAACCGCAAAAAGTCGTTAAGAAATGCTGAAAAAACCCCTTCAGCCCTTGACATTTCCCTTGATTTCCGCTATAAAGATGAAGGTCTTTCCGCTTCATGCGGAAATTTGAGGCGATACGGAATTACCACCCCGGAATTCCAGGCGCGCGGAAGCGCAAGCCCCTTCCACACTGCGTCAACAAAGAAATAAAGGAGTTTTGAACATCATGAATCGCAGATACCGCAAAACTGTCATTGCCGGCAACTGGAAAATGAACATGACCGCCACCGAAACCAAGAAGTTCGCAGAGGAAATCCGCAAGATCATGCCCCGCGCCAAGTGGTGCGAGACCCTGATCTGCGTCCCCGCCTGCAACATCTCCACCGCCAACAAGGCCTTCAAGGACCTGCGCATCTCCGTGGGCGCCGAGAATGTCTACTTCGAGGAAAAGGGCGCTTACACCGGCGAGGTCTCCGCCGACATGCTCAAGGATCTGGGCGTTAAGTATGTCATCATCGGCCACAGCGAGCGCCGGCAGTACTTTGGCGAAACCGACGCCACGGTAAACAAAAAGGTCCATGCCGTTCTCAACGCCGGCATGAACCCCATCATCTGCGTGGGCGAGAGCCTGGACCAGCGGGAAACCGGCATCACCAACGAGTGGATTGCCCTCCAGGTGAAGAGCGCCCTCCACGACGTGCCCGCCGACAAGCTGCGCCGCTGCATCATCGCATATGAGCCCATCTGGGCCATCGGCACCGGCAAAACCGCCACTGCCGAGCAGGCCGGCGAGGTCTGCTCCAACATCCGCGCCACCATCCGCGCCCTGTACGGCGCCCGGGTCGCCCGGAGCGTCACCATTCAATACGGCGGGTCCATGAACGAGAAGAACGCGGCGGAGCTGCTGTCTCAGCCCGACATCGACGGCGGCCTCATCGGCGGCGCTTCTCTGGTTCCCGAAAAGTTTGTGGACATCATCAACGCCGCCCATCAGGAGTAAAACATGCCGGAATTGGATTCCAGTCAGGACCGGACAGCCCTGCTTTTGAATGCTCTGACCCGCACAGAAAAGCTCTCCGGCCAGCTTGAGCAGATCAGCGGAAGGCTCAGCGCCCTGGAGGAGAAATTCAACGCTCTGGAAGAGAATCTCACCTATGACCTTCACAGGCTGGAAACCAGCCTCAGCGGCGGACTTCGTTCCGCCGCTGCCGACCAGAGCATTGATTTCATGGATTTCCTATCGGGGCTTGCGGAACAGCTGGATCAGCTGAACGAAAAGATGGATTCTCTCAGCACGGATATCCGTTCCGCCGAGACCGATCTCAGCGCCGATATCCGTTCTGTTGAATCCTGCCTCAGCGCCGATCTCCGTTCTGTCGAGTCCAGTCTCAGCAGCGAAATCCTGAGAATTTAAGTGCGCCATCTTCCATTAAAATACGGCAGCCGTGTTTCAATGCCGCGGCAAATGCTGTGGCTTCCGAAATCCACATGGGTTTCGGACCGGTTTCACCGGCCCCGCCTCTCAGGCGGCGTCTCTCCGGTGAGACTGGCGGAACTAAGATTATGCCCGATTTTAATGGGCGAATAGTATCAGAAAACGAGGTTTCTTCATGAATAAGACACCGACCACTCTCATTATCATGGACGGCTTCGGCATGAGCGGCACACAAGCGGGCAATGCCGTCACCGCCGCCAAAACGCCCCGCCTGGACCGGTTTTTCCAGGAGTTCGCCCACACGACCCTCTCCGCTTCCGGACTGGATGTGGGCCTGCCCGAGGGCCAGATGGGCAACAGCGAGGTGGGCCACACCAATATCGGCGGCGGCCGGGTGGTGTTCCAGGACCTGCCTCGGATTACCCGGGCCATTGAAGACGGCAGCTTCTTCCAAAACCCCGCCTACCTCAAGGCCATGAACGCCTGCCTGGAGAAGGATTCTGCGTTGCATCTGTTCGGCCTCCTCTCCGACGGCGGCGTCCACTCCCACATCACCCATCTCTTCGCCCTGCTGAAAATGGCAAAGGACCATGGCCTCTCCAGGGTTTATATCCATTGCTTCCTGGATGGACGGGACGTGTCCCCCACCTCCGGCGCGGGCTTTGTGCAGCAGGTGGTAGACAAGTGCGCCGAAATCGGCGTGGGCAAAATCGCCACCGTCATGGGCCGTTATTACGCCATGGACCGTGACAAGCGCTGGGACCGGGTGGAACAGGCCTATGACGCCATGGTCTATGGCGAAAGCGCCATCACCAATCCCGACCCTGTGGACGCGGTGAAGAAGTCCTATGACAAGGGTGTTACCGACGAATTTGTGGAGCCGGTCGTATGCGACGCGGATGGTTCCATCTCCGACAACGACAGTGTGATTTTCTTCAACTTCCGTCCCGACCGGGCCCGTGAGATTACCCGGACCCTGGTGGACCCGGATTTTGACGGCTTCACCCGCCAGTTCTTCCCCCTGACCTATATCTGCAATACGGAGTATGACGCCTCTATGCCCAACGTCACCGTGGCGTTCCCCCGGGTGCTGGTGAACAACGGCTTGGGCGAATATCTCAGCGGCATGGGCATGACCCAGCTGCGCATCGCGGAGACGGAAAAATACGCCCATGTGACCTTCTTCTTCAACGGCGGCAGTGAGACCGTCTTTCCCGGAGAGGACCGGGTGCTTGTCCCCTCCCCCAAGGTAGCCACCTACGACCTTCAGCCGGAAATGAGCGCTGTGGAGGTCTGCGACAAGTGCGTGGAGCGAATCGAGTCCGGGGCCTATGACGTCATTATCCTGAACTTTGCCAACTGCGATATGGTTGGACACACCGGTATCTTCGATGCGGCTGTGAAAGCCGTGGAGACCGTCGATACCTGTGTGGGCCGGGTGGTGGACGCCACCCTGAAAATGGGCGGAATCGCCATGATTACCGCCGACCACGGAAACGCGGAGCAGATGACCGAGGCCGACGGCAGCCCCATGACTGCCCATACCACCAACCGGGTGCCCTTCATCCTCTGCGGCGCCGGCTCCAGGCTGCGGGAGGACGGCCGCCTGGCCGATATCGCCCCCACCATGCTGGATGTGATGGGTTTGGCCTGCCCCCAGGAAATGGACGGCACAACTCTGATTGTGGAATAAACAAGTTTCCTCATATACTGGCTGAAAGGGACCCTGACGGGTCCCTTTCGGTTTTCCTCAAAAGCAGCGCTTCCCTTGTTCTGTAACCTGCCTGCCGCCGCTGTGAACCGCTCTGCGGGCCAGCAGAGCAGCATCCGTGAAGAGTAACCTAGTTCCATTGTCTGAAGCGCCCCAGGGCCTTCTATAGCCGCATAATTACACCCGTAGAGCTAAAGCAAGATGCCGGCCTCCCTGGTAAATGCCCAGAAAAAGACGGCACAGCAATGGCTATGCCGTCCTTATTGAATGATTTTCATTTGCGGAACGTCCCAGGCAGCGCACCCCCGCGATCGGTGCTCGATGGCTCCGCTATCCAAGCAGCATTCCCTTTGTAAAAATGGATGTGAAAGCAGGCACAAGAAAACAGGGACAAAACTCTCAGAGCCTTCCATTTTCAGCCTTTATAAGTCGAAGCCTCCAGTAAAACCGGAGGCCTGTGCAGGCCCTGGAATGGCATTCTACCGTCGGACATCTCAGGGATACAAAAGAATCAGCGCTGCTCACACCCTGCGGCCTCTGACGCCCGTAAAAGGGCACTATCCAGCTATTTATGCTTAACTGCCAGCGTACCAGCTTCTCAAGCTATCATCCTACTTACAGCTTAAACCCATACTTACAGGACATCACCATCGGCCAGTCCAGCGACTACTTGTATAGAAAAAGCAAAACGGACTGCAAATGCAGTCCGTTCTGTGTTGGCACTACCAATCTTCCCAGGCCGTCGCCAGCCAAGTATTGTAGGCAGAAATGAGCTTAACTACCGTGTTCGGAATGGGAACGGGTGGACCCTCATTCTAATCAGCACCAACTTATTCGCCGCAATCCCGCATTCCTGCGATCTGCGTCGTATGTCAACCGGGTAAGACCCGGATAACAATCCTATTGTAGTACGCTTCTATTCACTTGTCAAGTACTTTCTTTTCAAGAAAGTTTGGTGACCCGTACCGGATTCGAACCGATGTTAACGGCGTGAGAGGCCGCTGTCTTAACCACTTGACCAACGGGCCACATCGTCGGGGCGAAATCTACTCCGTTCCGTTTCCGCCTCATTCGGAATTCTCCAAACGAGGGATTCACGGGATCGCTTGAGGGTTTCTCTGAACCAGGTGTATCCCCTGGATACACCCAGCTCAGGACTGGTGCACCTTCACGGACTCGAACCGGGGACCCACTGATTAAGAGTCAGTTGCTCTACCAACTGAGCTAAAGGTGCATACCTCTTCAGGTACACTGCCTGCACCCTCAAAACCGAACAATGTGATTACTTGTCTTTCAGGCCGCCTGCTTATTCTCGTAGGTCAAGCCCTCGGGCTATTAGTACCGGTCAGCTCCATACATTACTGCACTTCCACCTCCGGCCTATCAACCAGGTAGTCTTCCTGGGCCCTTACCTCATGAAGAGTGAGAGATCTCATCTTAGGGGGAGTTTCACGCTTAGATGCTTTCAGCGTTTATCTCGTCCATACGTAGCTACCCAGCTGTGCCCTTGGCAGGACAACTGATGCACCAGAGGTATGTCCATCCCGGTCCTCTCGTACTAAGGACAGCTCCCTTCAAATCTCTTACGCCCGCAACAGATAGGGACCGAACTGTCTCACGACGTTCTGAACCCAGCTCGCGTGCCACTTTAATCGGCGAACAGCCGAACCCTTGGGACCGAATCCAGCCCCAGGATGTGACGAGCCGACATCGAGGTGCCAAACCTCCCCGTCGCTGTGGACGCTTGGGGGAGATCAGCCTGTTATCCCCAGGGTAGCTTTTATCCGTTGAGCGACGGCACTTCCACTTGCATACCGCCGGATCACTAACTCCAACTTTCGTTACTGCTCCACCCGTCGGTGTCGCAGTTAGGCTCGTTTATGCGTTTACACTCACTGCACGATTTCCGTCCGTGCTGAACGAACCTTTGAGCGCCTCCGTTACCTTTTAGGAGGCGACCGCCCCAGTCAAACTGCCC
>ERZ808051.915-NODE-915-length-24215-cov-10.796255_pt1 | contig 24215 bp, 18 predicted proteins | sample MGYA00380199_ERZ808051 | MGnify/ENA primary metagenome ERZ808051 (study PRJEB31490, sample SAMN06133391) | mouse gut metagenome | isolation source: J11 | host: mice | place: China: Chengdu | collected 2015-05 ...
CAGTACGCCTCATTCCTCCGCCTTGCATAAAAAGATTTATACTGCGTCATCTGCAAAGTTAATTCTTAACAGTTCCTAATATCAGCAAACGCGATCTGTACAGGGGATTTCTGAATGGAGTTTGATCATGAGATATGCAGTGTCATTTGAGAAAGTTTTAGGGTACATTGAAGAAAACCTGTATGAGGATATCAGCCTGGATCAGCTTGCTTCGGTCGCGGGGTATTCAAAATATCACTTTCTGCGGTTGTTTAAGGAAACGTTTGATATGACACCGCTGGAATACGTGCGCAGGAGAAGGATCACAGAGAGTGTCCGCGATCTGGCAGATACCGATGAGTACATCTCGCAGATCGGTTATAAACATGGGTTTAATTCCAAAGAAAATTTCACAAGGGCATTTCAGACGGAGCATCACATATGTCCCTCGGAGTACAGGATGACCGACAACAGTTTGAAACTGCTTCACAGGATCAGACCGGACGAGGACACGCTGATATTGGTTCCAAAGATCGTATCGCTGGAGCCATTCAGCGCGACCGTGTATAAAAGTGACGAGGAGGATCCGACCAGATTTTGGAACAAGTATAACTGCGGGGGATTTTCCAGGAGACTATCCGGCGGGGAGGCACAGACGGACTATGGCTTTTCCGTGTGGAATTTTGAGCAGGGAAAGCTTGACTATTACGCAGGGATTCTGACAGAGCATGCGAGGGGTGAATTGTCGGGAACGATCCAGCTCCATGTGGAGGGAGGACTGTATGCGGTCTTTGATACACCAAAAGCGGACAAGTACACCTTTGTCAACACCATACGCAGGACATGGGATTATATCATGAAAGAATGGGTTCCACAGTGTTCGTATGAATACCTGGGCGATTGTGATTTTGAGACATACAGGGAAGACAGCAGGGAATTTTCGGAACAGATATTTATTCATATTAGGGATAGATAATAAATGCAAAAAAGGAGAAAAATTGATGGCAGAGATCATGAAAGTTTTCAGGGAAGAAGTCCCTGCGATGAGATTCATCGGAAAGAAGTATCACGATTACAGCGGCTGGGGCGAGTGGTTTGCAAACGGCTGGTTTGAGACCATAGAGAACAGCATGGGCGGCACGGACAGGATTCTCGGGATCTGGGAGAACGGCGGAGCGTATGTCGGTCTGGAATGCCGGAAGAACGGTGATCTGCAAGAATACTGGATCGGCATGTTTGCGCCCGAAAATACGGCTGTCCCGGAAGGGTTTGCGCATATCGACATTCCGAAGTCAAGCCTTGGAACCTGCTGGGTCTACGGAAAGGAAGAGGAGGTGCACGGCGCTGTGGGGAATTGCCGGGAATCCATCCGCAATGCAGGCATGGAAATCGCGGCTGACGACAACGGCGTTGAGATGTCCTTTGAGAACTGCCTGTGTCCCCGCTTCACAACGCCCGATGAAAAGGGAAATGTTATCCTGGATTACTGCTATTTCGTGAAGTAGCGGATCGGAAAGGTTTATCGGACACAAGTTCCGATCTGCCCCGGCAAAATTTTAGCAAAGAAATTTTAGACAATTAAAGAAATAAGCATCCAACCTTCTCAGGGGTAGGATGCTTTTTTATGTGCAGCCCCGTGCAGAGGAACTAAGCCGCAAGGCGGCGCACGAGTGGTTCATTGTCAATAATGCACAAAATTCTTAATAAGAACCTAAATAAACTTAAAAACATAGCTAAAAAAAGGAAACTAATCTATAATAGCAATTGCGATCGGCCGGTTCTCCGGCGCATCGCGTCAGACAGACGGCTTCACAGAGTCATGCAGGACGGACAGAATATGATGTGGGGGACAGGATAAAAAGCAATGGACAGGAGAAAAGATAAGAAGATCGTTCTGATCGGACCGGTCTATCCATACAAGGGCGGCATTGCCCACTATACCTCCCTGTTGTACAGGGCATTGTCACAAAGATATGACGTGGACATGATATCATACAAAATGCAGTATCCAAAGTTCTTATTCAGGAGGGAGCAGAAGGATTACCAGAATGATGTGTTCAGGGTCGATGGCGCGCAGTTTTTGATCAATACAGCCAATCCGCTGAACATAGCAGGCGTGACGGCCCGGCTGAGGAAAAAGCATCCGGATCTGGTCATCATGCAGTGGTGGCACCCTTATTTTGCGCCGTGCTACCGCATCATGGAAACCGTGCTTGGCAGAAGTGTGAAGAAAATGTTTGTGTGCCACAACGTATTTCCGCATGAGCGCTTTCCGGCTGACAGGATGCTGACAAAGGCGGTGCTCGGCAGGTCTGATTATTTCCTGCTGCATTCCCAAAGCGATATCAATGAACTGCTGTCGATCTGTCCCAAGGCGCGCTATATCCTAAACCCGCATCCCACCTACAATGCATTCCGGATCCGCAATCTGACGAAGGAGCAGGCGCGCGCCGAACTTTTCCCGGAGGGTGACAGCAGCGAAAAGATACTGTTGTTTTTTGGGTTCGTCAGGGAGTACAAAGGGTTGGAACATCTGATCGCGGCGATGCCGGAGGTCCGAAGACGGCTCGGCAATGTCAAACTGATCATAGCGGGAACTTTTGGCAGGGACCGGGACAGGTATCTGCGCCTGATCGATGAGCGGAAGGTGAGGGACTGCATCAGGGTGGTCGACGGCTATATCCCCGACAATGAGGTGGAGCGATACTTTGCGGCGTGCGACATCGTAGTGCTGCCGTACGAGTCGGCGACGCAGAGCGGGATCATACAGATCGCGTATGGTTTTGGGAAACCTGTCATCGCCACCAATGTGGGAGGGCTGCCGGATGTGGTCATGGACGGGCAGACAGGGTACATCGTTGAGCGCGGGGACGAGAAACAGCTTGCGGATGCCATTGTAAAGTACTATCAATGCGAAATGGAAGGAACGTTCGCGGCGAATGTCAGGAGAGAGGCGTACCGGTTTTCCTGGGACAGGCTGGCGGAAAAAGTGGACGCAGTATTGGAGCGGTGCGAAGATGAATAGACCGCTGATCAGCGTCATCGTGCCGGTATACAATGTGGAAAGCTATCTGCCGCAGTGCATCGACAGCATACTGGCACAGACATATGAAAACCTTGAGATCATTCTGGTCGATGACGGTTCAACAGACAGTTCGGGCAGGATATGTGAGGATTACGCAGGCAGGGATCCCAGGATCAAAACGATCCATAAACCCAATGAGGGACTGGCTGATGCGAGGAACCGTGGGATCCAGGCGGCACGCGGCGTATACTGCTCCTTTGTGGACAGTGACGACCACATCGCAGGGGACTGTATAGCGTATCTGTATGATATGGCAGATACATACGGCGCGCAGATAGCAGTCTGCGGATATCAGAAAGTACACAATAACGACTTGGGCAGGGATTCTGATCAAGACGGCACCTACAAAGCGGTCAGCGTGTATGATACCTTCAATGCACTGTCCGCGCTCCTCTACCAGCGGGGGATCATCACCGCCGCGTGGGGAAGGCTGTTCAGAAGGGAACTGTTCAATGCGATCCGTTTTCCAAAGGGCAGACAGCATGAGGATGTGGCAGTGATGTATCGGCTGTTTGACCAGGCGGAGACGATCGCCGTCGGTTATGAGAGAAAATACTATTACCTGCAGCGATCCGGCAGCATCGTCCATTCCGCATTTGACGGAAAGCGGATGGACTACATTGCTTTCACGCGGGAGTGCATCGAGTATATGCAGGGCAGGCATCCGGCGCTGGTGAGCGCCGCCGTGTCGAGACATTTCAGCGCCTGCTTTGAGCTGCTTGCCGGTATACCGCCTGCCATTATAAGCGGCAGCGGCAGGTGCGGTCCTGCTGACGGCAAAGAGGTGCAGGACAGAGAGAGAACGTGTGGGGAAGCCTACCAAAAGCTCGTGCAGGAGATCAAGAGATACAGAAAGACCGTGCTGTGCGACCGCAGTGCCAGACCAGCCAACAGGATAGCGGCGATGGGATCTTACGTGTCGATCAGAGCCATACAGAAGCTGAGCCGCCTGAAACGCATAGATCAGCCGAACAGGGGCGTGATCTTCTCCGCGCCCCGGGTGCATACACACAAAACCGCCGGCAAAGGAATGCCATATAAGGAACTGCGATGGAACAGAGTGGAAAGGTAAGCGTCATCATCCCGCTGTACAACGGGGAAAAATACATAGAAGACACAGTGGGCAGCGTATTGCACGCCGACTATAAAAATATGGAAGTGATCATCGTCGACGACGGCTCGACAGACAACAGCTATGGGATCTGCGAACGCCTGCGGCAGAGAGATGACAGGATCGTCCTGCACAGAAAAGAGAATGGCGGCGTGGCATCGGCGAGGAACCAGGGAGTATCGATGGCGTCAGGGAACTATCTGTGTTTCTGCGACCAGGACGATACCGTGGACAGAACGTGCTATGCAGAGCAGGTCAGACGGCTCGAGTCCGATCAGAGCGACATCTGCATGTGCAGCGTCGGGCAGCGCATCCATGGCAGGATCTCCGCCTTCGAACTGTCGGACGGCGCGTGCTATGAGGGGGCGGAGATCCTTGGGCAGATCCTGTACCCCATCCTGTTTAACGGGTATGATGTGCCTGTCAGGATGGGAGGGCGGAGGCGGTATCCCCAGATCTGGTCGTGCATGTTCCGCAGGAGCTTCTGGCAGGAACACGATCTCCGATTCCGCTCATATGTGAGTTTCGAGGACGATATGCTCGTGAAGGTGCAGGCGCTGGCAGTCGCGGAGCGGGTCAGCACGATCCCGCTGACCGGATATTATTGGAGGGTCGATCTGTCATCGGCGTCCTACAGACACAGAACCATCGAAAACATCGCGGCAAAACAGCAGGACTGCTATGAGGATCTGTACACGAGCATAGCGGGCAGGATCGATGACGAAGCGGTACTTGGCTGGTTTCGGAAGGTCACATACTGCAGGCAGTATCTCGAAGCGGTACACAATATAGCGTATTCCGGCAAAAGAAAATCCGGAAAGTACATAGGGGACTACTATGACGCCAACATTTACAGCCGGTGTTTTGCGGAATGCATCGAAGCCGCAAGGTACGTGAAGAGGGACATGGTAAAACCCCGCCTCCTCCTGTGGCTGCTGGCTCGAAAACAGACGATGCCAAGTTATCATACGGACAGGGCGCTGGAGCGCGTCCGCATGATGACACTGCGCTCGCATGCGTTGACACGGGTGGAGAGGATGCTGAAAGGGGTAGGGAGATAGGGGCGTATTGTGCAATGTTTCACTGGGTAAAAGATTTTTTAGACATATTTGAAAAAAGAGAATTGATATATACGTTGGCGCTGGCAGATTTTAGAAAGAAATTTGTGGGTTCGTTTTTGGGTGTTTTTTGGATGTTCATTCAGCCAATGATTACCGTGTTGATTTACTTTTTTGTTTTTCAGATGGGATTTAAGTCCCAGCCTGTGTCAGATGTACCGTATGTTTTATGGCTGATCGCCGGAATCGTTCCCTGGTTTTTCTTTAATGAGTCATGGGGAGGGGCTACAAACTGTCTGTATGAGTATTCACATCTGGTGAAGAAAATGGTGTTCAAAGTAAGTATACTGCCGATCATCAAGATCGCGGCATCGTTCCTCGTGCATCTGATATTTATATGGATCATGATCATAGTGTACCTGATCTCCGGCGAAGACCCGTCGATCTGGTGGCTCCAGATACTCTACTATTCGTTTTGTGCGGCATTCTTGTCCCTGGGATTGTCCTATATAACCGCATCGGCAAATGTTTTTTTCAAAGATATGGGGCAGCTGGTGCAGGTATTTCTGCAGATCGGAATGTGGATGGCGCCAATCATGTGGTCGGAAACGATGATGCCTGAGAAAATCCGCTGGATAGTAAAACTGAATCCGTTTTATTACATTGTCGAGGGATACAGGGATTGCATGATCAGGCATATAGGATTCTGGCAGCACGGAAATGCGGGCATCTATTTCTGGTGTGTGTCGGCGGTTCTGTTTGCAGTCGGCACAGCACTGTTCAAAAAATTGAAACCGCATTTTGCGGATGTTCTCTAGGAGCGGATCATGGGTGTAATCGAAGTAAATGATGTGACTAAAATCTATAAATTGTATAATGATCCGATCGATCGGTTTAAGGAGGCAGTCAACCCCTTCCACAAGCAGTACGCGACACCTTTTTACGCCTTGCGCAACGTTTCTTTTCGGGTGGAAAAAGGAGAGACGGTTGGGATTATAGGGACAAACGGTTCCGGAAAATCGACGATCCTGAAGATCATAACAGGCGTCATACAGCCGTCGGAAGGATCGGTCCGTGTGGATGGCAAAGTGTCAGCCCTGCTTGAACTTGGAGCCGGCTTTGACATGGAGTATTCCGGGGTGGAGAATATCTATATGAATGGGGCGGTTCTCGGCTTTTCAAGGGAAGAGATGGATCGCAGGAAAGAGAAGATACTGGATTTTGCGGATATTGGTGATTTCGTGTATCAGCCTGTAAAAACATATTCCAGCGGTATGCTGGTTCGATTGGCATTTGCGCTTGCGATCAATGTGGAACCGGAAATACTGGTCATCGATGAAGCACTGGCAGTGGGCGATGCCTTTTTTCAGGCAAAGTGCTTTCACAAACTCGAGGCAATAAAGGCGGCGGGAACGACGATCTTGTTTGTATCGCATGATATGATGTCGGTGAAAAAGCTTTGTTCGAGGGCAGTGTGGATCGAGAAAGGCGAACTGCAGGAAGTAGGATCAGCGGGAGAAGTCTGCGAGAGGTATATGAGTGCCCAGATCATAAAGAACAATGCCGAAAATGAAAAGCTGCTGGCACAGATGGGATCAGAAGATGATCAATATATTGAAAAGGTTAAGAGTGTATATAGCTTTCCCAAATTAGATCTGGAAAAGGCAGAGGCAGTGACATCAAATGGAAAAGCAAGACTGCTTTCGTTTTATATAACAGATTCCGATGGCAGGTGTACGAATGTAATAATACCGGAAAAAGAATATCGATACGCAGTCGTGGCAGAATTTTTTGAAAGTATGGAGCACGTAATTTTTGGCTTTGAATTAGAAGATATAAAAGGTATCAGGGTATTGGGAATCAATAATTTCATGCAGGGTAGGCATATCGGTCATGTAGAGACGGATAAGATATACGAAGTCTCCTTTCGTTTATCACTTCCGAAACTGCATAAAGGCGAGTATTTGGTGACGCCTGCCGTGTCTGCGGGAACGCAGGACAATCATGTGGTTCTGGCACGCGCACATAACTGCCAGACAATAGTTATTGACAATGATGGCTTTAATATTGCCCTTTTGGAGTTGGATGCTACAACAGAGATAAGGGAATATGAACACAATGATATCGATTTAAGGTAGGTGCAGGTTATGGTTGTGGCGCATGAAAGATGTCAGATCTGTGGAAAAATGGTTGATTTTTTGATGAGTGATGATGAAGTTCTGCTGCGGGAAGCAAAATGCAGTCATTGCGGGGCGTCTTTAAGAAACTCAGATACTGCCGGAGAAATTATCAGACATATTTCAGGAAACCAGACTGGTTTATGCAATCAGCAGGAACGGCTGTCAAAATACAAGATATTAAATGCATGCGCTAGCGGTTATATCCATGGTGCCTTAAAAAACCTTGATGGTTATACATGTTCTGAATTCTTTGATGACATACCGATAGGGGAATATTATGAAGGGATATTGTGCGTTGATCTGTGTAATATACCGTTTGGGGAGGGCACATTCGATATCATTATAACAGAGGACATATTTGAACATATTACGGGATATGAAACGGCTATGGCTGAAATTTACAGGGTGCTAAAGGCGGGAGGATGCCATATTTTTACAGTTCCCCTGCATGACGGGCGAAAAACTGTGAGCAGGGAAGGTAAAAAGGAAATATATCACGGTGATCCTATTCATGCAGACCGCGGCTGTCTGGTCATTACGGACTGGGGGGATGATATCAAGAGTATCGTCGAAGGGTTCGGTTATCGTGTTGATGTGATAAGAAAGCATGACTTTTATAAGGCGGACGAAATAACGATCGTGGATGAAACATATGATGAGTACCTGGACAAAAGGGATTGCCTGAACAGATATTTAAAATATAATTCAACAGTGATCGTGGCATATAAGGATACGCCTATACAGTCTATATCAAACAATGAAACAGCTTATTCATTAGACAAGTTGGAGGAAATGCTCCGGGATAAAGAGAGAAAAATAATCAGTTACAACAGAACCATTCGGGACAGGAATGAAATGATCCAGGAGTTGAACAATGATAACGAACGGCGCGGAAAGCATATTGTAAAGTTAGACCGACAGATTGAAGAAAAGAATGCCCGGATCCGATCACTCCAGAAAGAAAATACCCAAAGAGATCAACATATACGTTACCTGGATTCTGTTATAGAGAAAAATGACAGGATGCTGTCAGCGTACAGAACAGAGATCGACCGCGGAAAACAGCAATTGGAACTACAGCGGCGGTCAACAGACAAACAGTTACAGAAGTTCACACAGCAGAATCTCATCAACGAGCAGAGAATCGCATCCCTGGAACAGACGCTCAGAAACAAGGAAGGGCATATTGAGCAGCTATTGGAGGCAGAGCGTGCGTTTGAGCGCGAAAAGGGAACGCATGCCTACAAAGTGGGAAAAAAGATTCAAAAGTTCGGGGATCTCTTACTGCCGCCCGACAGCCATAGAAGATTTTTGGCGAGAGTTGTCTTCAACACTTTCAGGCATCCGGTCGTGATGTCCAATGTGATCAATCCGGCACGCATCAAAAAGTATTTCAAATATAGAAAAAGTGGTGACATGGAAGGGATCAAGCGGGGATTCGGAGAGGCGATAAGAACCGAAAAAATGTGTCTGAGTGGAAATGAGATTTCGGAAGTACCGATCCTGACAGCTGCGGGGGATCGCTTTGACAAGATGGCTTTTCAGATATTCAACGAACCAACAGTTTCGATCGTCATTCCGGTCTACAACGAATTCCAGTATACCTATAACTGCCTGATGTCGATCCTGAACCATTCAGGAGATGTCGCATATGAGATCATCATAGCAGACGATCGATCCACAGACCAGACGAAAGATATCACGGACATTGTCAGCGGGATCAAAGTCGTCAGGACAGCGGAGAATCTTCGATTCCTGCGAAACTGTAATCATGCGGCAAAGCACGCAGAAGGGAAATACATACTATTTTTAAACAATGACACGCAAGTGCAGGAAAACTGGCTGCAGCCTTTAGTCCGCCTGATCGAAAGCGACGAGAGGATAGGAATGGTTGGCTCGAAGCTCATTTACCCCGACGGCTATCTGCAGGAGGCAGGCGGTATTTTATGGAAGGATGGCTCTGCATGGAACTACGGCAACAGGAAAAACCCCGAGGATCCGGAATACAACTATGTGAAAGAAGCAGACTATATCTCGGGCGCGGCGGTCATGATAAAGCGGTCGCTGTGGCATAAGATCGGAGGTTTCGATGAGAGATTTGTGCCGGCTTACTGTGAGGACAGCGATCTGGCATTTGCGGTGAGGGCACAGGGATATAAGGTTCTGTACCAGCCGCTGTCCGTGGTCGTGCACTTTGAGGGGGTGTCAAACGGTACAGACCTGTCGGGCGGACAGAAGCTTTACCAGACAAAAAATCAGCAGAAATTGGTGGAAAAGTGGACAGAAGTGCTCGAGAGAGATCATTTTCCAAATGCGGAGAATGTCTTTACAGCAAGGGACAGAAACAGGTATAAGCCGGTTCTGCTGATGGTCGACCACTATGTGCCGCAGTATGACAAGGATGCGGGGAGCCGGACGGTATTTCAGTATCTGAAAATGTTTGTGGATAAAGGTTACAATGTGAAATTTATCGGGGATAATTTTTACAGGCACGAGCCGTACACGACGACGCTGCAGCAAATGGGGATCGAAGTGCTGTACGGTCCGTACTATGCGCAGAACTGGAAGAAGTGGATTCAGGAAAACAGCGGGTATATTCAGTATGTATTTCTGAACCGTCCCCATATCGCGGTAAAATATATTGATTTCATCCGTGAGAATACACAGGCTAAGATCATCTATTACGGGCATGATCTTCACTTTCTGCGGGAGATGCGCAAGTATGAGCTGACGCGCGATGAGCAGACATTGGCAGAGTCGAAGGATTGGCGGGAAAAAGAACTAAGCCTGATGAAACAATCGGACGTAGTCTACTATCCTTCCAATGTAGAGACAGCGGCGATCAGGAAGATCGATGATCAGATCAATGCAAAGGCGATCGTCGCATATATTTATGAAAATGTGGAACCAAAGGAATATCATTTTGATGAGAGAAAGGACATTATGTTCATCGGAGGGTTTACGCATACGCCAAACGTAGATGCAGTCCTGTGGTTTGGCAGGGAGATAATGCCTGGGATCATCGAAAAGATACCGGATATGAAATGGTATGTCATGGGATCCAATCCGCCGCAGGCGGTTATCGAAATGGCAGGGGACAACATCATTGTGAAAGGTTTTGTGTCGGATGAGGAACTGGAGGATCATTACGGCAGGTGCAGGATGTCCGTCGTGCCCCTGAGATACGGCGCAGGGATCAAGGGGAAGGTCGTGGAGGCTATGCGCTATGGAATGCCGGTGGTGACGACACCGGTCGGCGCGGAGGGGATCACCGGCGCGGAGGAGATCCTCTGTATTGCGGACGATGCGAGAACCCTGGCAGATGAAATTATCGATAAGTATAACAACATGCAATACCTGGAACAGATTTCAGCGAAGTCCTATGAATATATTCAGAGCAATTTTTCGCAGGAAAATGCATGGGATGTGGTGAAGGATGATTTCGGGATGATAGTACGAAGGATAGAGAGAAATGATCATAACACAGACACCGTTTAGAATGTCCTTTTTTGGAGGAGGAACCGATTTCCCGGAGTTTTATAAAGAGCATGGAGGGGCAGTTTTGTCCACTTCGTTTGACAAGTACTGTTATGTCAATGTCAGACATCTGCCGCGATTTTTTGAGTACGCTACGGAATTATCATACTCCAGGACAGAGAGGGTCACAAGCGTGGAGGATATCGAACACCCCGCGATCCGGGAAGCGATGAAATATCTGGACATGCATGAGATCCGGCTGACATACGAGGCTGATCTTCCGGCGCGTTCCGGTCTGGGAACCAGCAGTTCGTTCGCGGTCGGAATGTTAAACGCCTTTTATGCGCTGAAAGGAAAATACGCGGATAAGAGAAAACTTGCCGATGACGCCATCTATCTCGAGCGGGTGCTCTGCGGGGAAAGCGGGGGCGTGCAGGATCAGATCGCGGCGTCGTTCGGCGGATTGAACAAGATCAGCTTCAATGCGGAAGCGTACGCAGTGAATCCTGTGATCATATCCATTGACAGGAAAAAGCGGTTAAATGAAAACCTGATGCTGTTCTTTACAGGTTTTTCAAGATTTTCGTCGGATATACAGGACGCGGTGAAAAAGAATCTAAAGGACAAAAAAGGACAGCTCCTTGAGATGCTGCAGCTTGTAGACGCGGCGGAGATCGTTTTGACTTCGAAGCAGGATCTATGCGAGTTTGGGAGACTGCTGGACTATGCGTGGCGGCTGAAAAGGGGGATCACGTCGCGGATCTCGACCGATTCGATCGACGTGTTATACGAGAGGGCAATGAGTGCAGGAGCAGTCGGCGGAAAACTACTAGGAGCAGGCGGGGGCGGATTTCTGTTATTTTATGTGGAGTCCGACCGGCAGGAACATGTGAAAAAGGCTTTGGATGATCTGCTGTATGTGCCGTTTGAATTTGAGACCGCGGGCACAAGGGTGATTCACTATACGCCTGAATCATACAGGCATAAGGAAGGATGAGGATGACTATGATGCCGCAGCAAAAACTATTAGAGGATCTCATCGCGAGACATCCGGTATTGTCGGATTGCAGAACCGATGTACAGCGTGCATATGGGCTCATGTGTGAGTCGTTTGCAGGCGGAGGCAAAATGCTGATCGCCGGAAACGGGGGCAGTGCTGCGGACTCGGAGCATATCGTCGGAGAGCTGATGAAAGGTTTTTGCAGGCAGCGCTGTCTGGATGAGGACATGAGAAGCAGGATCATGGAAGTCGATGCGAAACTGGGGGAGAACCTGTGCAGACATCTGCAGGGGGCACTTCCGGCGATCGCGCTTACAGGGCATACAGCATTGAGCACCGCCTATATGAATGATGTCGATGCGGTATTGGGTTTTGCACAGCAGGTGTTGGGCTATGGCTGTGCGCAGGATGTCTTTTTGGGAATCACAACGTCCGGTAATTCGCGCAATATACTGTACGCTATGGTGGTGGCAAAGGCAAAGGGCATGAAAACAGTTGCACTTACAGGAAACAGGGGCGGCGCCGTAAAGGATCTGGCAGATGTATCTATTGTGGTGCCGGAGTCGGAGACGTACAGGATCCAGGAACTGCACCTGCCGATCTACCATGTGCTGTGTCTGATGCTGGAAGACAGATTTTTTAAAGAGTAGAGGAGGAACCCATGCAGGCGGTTATAATGGCAGGTGGAAAGGGCACCAGGATCGCGAGTATAGCGAATGATATACCCAAACCGATGATACGCATCTGTGGAAAACCTGTGCTGCAGTATCAGATCGAGTGCCTGGAGAAACAGGATATCACAAAGATCACATTGGTGATCGGGCATCTGGGAAGCTGCATCAAGGAATACTTTGGGGATGGGAGCAGATTTAATGTGCAGGTCACGTACATAGAGGAAAAGGAACCGCTTGGAACTGCGGGCGCACTGTATTACCTGAAAGATACGGTACATGACGATTTCCTCCTGATCAATGGAGATATCATCTTTGATGTGGACTTTGGACGGTTTCTCAGGTTTCACAGAGAAAAGGCAGTGTGCGCGACGATATTCACCCACCCCAATGATCATCCATACGACAGCGGGCTGGTGGCAGTTGACAGAGATGGTTACGTGACGAAATGGATGCACAGAGAAGATGAGCGCGGTACTTATAAAAACAGGGTCAATGCGGGACTGCACATCCTGTCGGCTGAACTGCTCGAAATGTTTCAGGAGGCAAAAAGAACAGATCTCGACAGGGATATCCTAAAAACGCTTATCCCGCAGCATCAGCTTGCGGCGTATGACTCACCCGAGTATGTGAGGGATATGGGGACACCGGAGCGCTGTGACAGGGTTGCAACAGACATCAGGCGCGGTTTGGTGGAGGCAAAAAATCTAAAGAACAGGCAAAGGGCAGTGTTCCTCGACCGGGACGGCACGATCAATGTCTATAAAGGATTGCTCAGCAGCGTACAGGATCTGGAACTGATACCGAATATTGCTGATACGATAAGGAAGATCAACGAGAGCGGATATCTGGCGATCGTAGTGACCAACCAGCCAGTGATCGCGAGGGGAGACTGTACGGTCGAAGAGCTGGAGCGGATCCATGAGAAACTGGAAACACTCTTAGGGCAGGAAGGCGCATATATCGATGACATATTTTACTGTCCGCACCATCCGGACAAGGGATTTGCGGGGGAACGCCCGGAGTATAAGATCGCGTGCGGCTGCAGAAAGCCCAGGCCGGGCATGTTACTGCAGGCAGCAGAGAAATATAATATCGATTTGGCACAGTCTTATATGGTCGGCGATGATGAGCGGGATATGGAGGCGGGAAGACAGGCAGGATGCAAGGTGTATCATACGGAGTGCAATGTTGCGGTAAAATATAGAAGTCTCGAGATCCAGAGGAGATAGGGAACTGATGAAATCAAAGAGATTAGCAGTGATATTCATAAGTTTTATCCTGAGCTGTGCGGCTGCATATGCGGTTGGACAGAAGGTGGTGCTGCCTTTATCGCACAGGGGGGACACGGGCGGAAGCGTGAAAACAGAGTACAGCTTTGCGGATCATTTTGACAGTCTGTCCTTTGACAACAGGAGAGAAGTCGATACAGAGGATATTCCGTGGGGGAGTACCGTTGCCAGGATACAGGATGAGGAAGCGGGCACGTCGATCATGATGGTTCAGGGGACAGGGCTGCAGGCACAATATCACGTCAGGGAAAATGAATGTATTCAGTGGAGCCATGCCATTCATCCATGGGTATCCCAGTACTCGGACGGCATGACATTGTATGTGAGAGTGTACGCGGCGGGAAGCGAGGAGGCGGGACTTCGAAGGAGTTATACCGTAAAACCGGGTGATACCTATACGTCGGTGGTCCTGCCGCTGGATGCGTTTGCGGGGCAGGATGTCACCATATCTTTTTCCGCCGACAATGGCGGAAATGGGGACGAGTCAGGAGACTGGCTTGTGCTGAGCAGGCTGAATATAATGTCTGGAGTTCAGGAGAGCCTGACGGAGAACGGCAAAGAGGCGTATTGGGTTTCTGCACATTATTTTGCGGACGCGTGGCCTGCAAATATGTGGGACAGTGAGTTTGAAGATATCGACACAGATCTGCGACAGATCAAGGAGGACGGGTTCAATTCTATCATATTGATCGTTCCATGGAGACAGTTTCAGCCTGTGATAGGAAGACCGAATTTATACAATAACGATGCATTTGAGAAACTGGATATGATCCTGACAAAGGCGGATAAACATCAGCTCGGAGTCATACTCCGTGTCGGGTACACATGGGATTATTACCAGAATCGGGGGAACGATGACATCATCGAGCGGTATGAGAATATCGTAAACGACCGACAGACCTTAGATGCATGGATCGAGTACGTTGAGCGTGTATACTCGACAGCCGCGGCACATGAGTCCCTCTGGGGCGGATTTATCTGCTGGGAGGATTTTTGGAATCTGACAGCAAAGATGAAGACAATGTCGGGGAAGAATGAGGAGTCCAAAAGATATGCGGCAGGCATCGGGTTTAGCAGATACATGGCAGAGCATTATGAACTGGAGGAAATACGCAGACTGTACGATGATGACGGACTGTACTCGGAAGAGGACCTGTATATTCCGACGGAGGACAAGCAGGCTTTCAGGGTATTTTATGAGTTTTATGACGGGTTTCTGAATGAACTGCTGGCTTACAGTCAGACAGCATTTCCCGATCTGTCGATGGAAGTACGGGTAGATGACGACTGGATCGTCAACGAAGACGGTGAAAACAGATATTATTCCCATTCTGCTACATACCAGTGCAGCGGCAGTGATTACACTGCGATCATGTACGGGATTCCCATGGGAATGGTGAATAACGGCGAGAAAGTCTCATGGAAAAAGGCGCTGTCAAAGACAGATGAAATATTGAAAAAAGTGATACAGGGGGGGGGTAAAAAGGTCTTTATAGACCAATTCCTGTATTATGACAATACACAGGTATTCAGCCTGAATGCGCAATTGATCGAGGATCAGATTGATGATTATCTGGTCAGATCCGCGAAAACATTAAGGAAATATACGACTGGATATGGAATCTGGGTATACAGGGATTACTACATGGACACAATCGCAAACGGCAGTTTTGCCGATGGACTGAATGGCTGGGTGACAGACGCAGGAGCAGCCGTAAAGCGTGTAGACGGAAACAACAAATGTTTGTTGGCTGACCGTGCCCGGATAGAACAGAGTGTGTCGGGCAAGGTTACAAATACGACAGGCACGATTACGTGCAGGCTAGACGCATCGATCATAGAAAAGGAATTTGTGTTAAAACTGTCCATGAATGGTGAAGAAGAAGAGATCCTTGTCGCAGAAGACGGCACATATTATGCGTCGTTTGAGGGTGATGATTGGGATATCCTGACGATCTCATCAGAAGGAGAAGGTTTTGTGGACAACATCAAGCTCTACAATTTCTGCCAGCAGGGGCTGCTGTACGATGTGGACGGCAATGAAGGGGAGCTGATCGGTGCGATGCGGGAGTTAAATGGGAAGATGACGGATCAGTGATGGAGAATGGGAAGCATGAGTGACGCATACGTGACGGAGAAGCGCAACAATGTTATTGATTATATGAAAGGGATCGCGATCATCCTGATGGTGCTGCGCCATGCGGGGACACCCGGAACGGAGATCGTGGAAATATTTCATATGGCGCTGTTTTTTATGGTATCAGGCTGGTGTTTTTCGGATCGGTATACAACAGATATCAAGATGGCAGGAAAATTCATTTTGAGAAAAGTGCAGACACTGTATCTGCCCTTTGTGGCTTTTAACTTATGGAATGCCTGGGCTCACAACATTTTGCTGAAATTGAATATCTACACAGGTAATCCCGCGTTTTTGGACAATAATCCGTGCGGAGGAAATCAGTATGGATTATATCCTTTTAAGGATCTGGATGAAGTGCTGCGGATCACAAAGGAGGTATTGCTCTTTCGCGGAGAATATCAGTTAGGCGGGGCAACATGGTTTATACGTGTACTGTTTTGGGTGTCGATCTTATGGTGCCTGACGAACGTTCTCGTGAGAAAGTTTATAAAGAGTGGGCAGGCTGTATTTGCGTTTCACCTGTGCATTTCATGTGTTTTGCTCATGTTTTCTTACTATTGCAGTTTAAACCATATTACATACCGGGAAGGGTTCCATACGGTAAGCGCCGCGTATAGCATGATCTTTCTGGGATATTATCTGAGGAGAACAGTGCCGGCGATCACCAAAGCAAGACATGCACTGATCGTATTTGCGGTTTCGTTTCTTGTGCTGGAGTGTTTGTACAGATTTTGCACAAGGATGGGCTGGCATTCCAAGATCGATGATTACAGTGAACCATTATTGCTGATCATGACTTCGGCAGCAGGGTTTTTTGTCATTTATGCGGCTGCGGTATGGATCGACCTGAGATTTCCCGGCAACTGGCTCCTTGTGGTCGGGCGCAATACGATGAGTATCGTGCTGCTTCACTTTTTGGCGTTTAAGCCTGTAAATATGCTATATGTGGCTGTTCATAACCTGCCCCGCTATTTGACTGCGGCGTTTCCGGTACTTGATCCAAAGTGGTGGTTTTTGTACGGAGCAGTCGGAGTAGGGGTTCCGGTCTGGCTGAGTCTGTTATATCGCAAAGGAAAGGTAATAGTGAAACAGAGCAGGGTGTGCAGGATCCCTGCAGCGGCTTCCGGTGTACTTATCTGTAGTTTGCTGGCAGGGTTCAATATCGTCAATCAGGATAATATCAGGATGCGGTATTATGGCGATTATGGATATGAATGGAAGAGCGGGTACTATGGTGATGGCTGGCTGACCGATCAGAGTGAGATGATCGTATATAACAAGTTGGATGAAACGAAGTATTTAACGCTTGAGTATTTCGTTATCCCAGAGCTGGACGGGATAGAAGTAACTGTTTACGATGAACAGGAAGAGGTGGTCTATACGAGCGGATTGGGAGAGGGGAATGGCACAATAACGCTTCCTGTTACTGGGGGGGGGTATGAATACCGATTTGTGTTCGATCATTCGATCTGCCCGGCGCAGGAGGGGATGAATGAAGATACCAGAAACCTGACAATTCTGATCGTATCGGTATGCGTAGGGGATCATTAGAAATATAAAAAGCGAGGGCGTTGGAAATGACAGAGAATGGGAAGCGGAGCAGGACAGCGATCGATGTTCTGATCCTTATTGTGGCGATACTGTTTGTCACGATGTTAGACAGCAATAATATGGGGATCTATTTTGATGCAGTATTTCCGGATTATCTATCTGTACATATATTGAATCCTGACAGGAGCAATCCAACGATGAATTTTCCTTATATAGGAATGCCATTGCTGGGACAATTGTATCATGGAACGGTGACGGTTTTTTTACAGACAATCGTTGTTGGGATCTTAGGCAGAGCTTCCTTGTTTTCGCTCCGTCTGTGCAATGCGGTATGGTGTTCTTTTGCCTGCACATCGATGTATCTGCTCTTGAAAAAATTGCAGGTAAAAAGGTCGGTTATCTTGTTTTGCGAGCTGTGTCTTATCTTTAGCATACCGCTGTTTATGATCTTAAAGACGCAGTATTATATCAAAGTTCCCGGAACCGCATTTACTTTTTCGGCGCTTCTGGCATATGTCTGCGGAAAGGATAAGACAGACAGTTTTCGCTATGCCCTGCTCAGCGGAATCTTAGCAGGACTGGCTTTTTACAGCTATTTTATTTATCTGTTTTTTGTGCCTGCATATCTGTATTTGTATATCAGGGACAAGCATATATACAGTCTTTTTTCTTATTTAGGCGGATTTTCTATCGGGTGCATAGGATATCTGGCTGGCTACAGTGAGCTGCTCATGTGTATTCTGGGGGTGTCAGGTGAACAGCAAAAAGACTGTATGGTGATAGTCATAGGAATCCTTTTATCTATATCCGTGTTATTTATCTGGATTACCTGCAAAAAAATATGGTTCATAATACAGGGGGGGGTATATTGTTATCTGCGTTGGAGCTCCTGCTGGTCATAGGTGCAGGATTTCAGGGAAGTATTATTATATACAAAAATTACCATACCATCAAAGCATATTTTTTGTCGCAATTAGACTCGTTAGCGTTTTCGGGGTATCGGTCAGGAGTATGGGGACGGATCTGCGCATTGGTGAGATATACAAGGAATCTTTTTCTGGATGCCTGTGAAGTGAGGGTTTTGGGAAAACAAGTCACTATATTTTCGGATGTTTTTCTGATCGGTGCAATAATTCTATTGGTATATTTGGTGCACAAACTTCTGTTTGATAAAGCGCTTGAAGAAAAAATCAGATTTGTGATAAAAGATATCCTTGCATTTTTAGGGAGCTACTATTGCATGGCGATGTTTTTTGCCACAAGAATGGAGAGCCAGCATTTTGTCCCGATCTATTTTTTGTCTTTTTTTATGATGGGATATGCTGTTCACGTTATGTCAAAAAGAATTGATGATATGTGTAAGAGCAGGTTTGGATCTGCCATCTGCATCGCTGCGGTATTGCTGCCCATGGAAATAAACGGTTACAACTTATTGAATCTGCATCGCTATCTGGTCTCAAACGGGTGTGTTGATTATTTTACGACACAGATCAATGAATTGGCGTATGAAGCGCTGGAGGAACGCGATCAAGGGGAGGACGTGTTTTATATTTTTCCGGAATGGGGGATCATGTCCGGTTTTAACTATCTGACAAATAATCAGATAAATTATTCTTTTGCCCTGGATGATGTGGAGCAGAGCAAGGTTGGAAAAGATGTGAGGTTATGTTATTTCAATGCGGATGATACGGAAAAATATATTGTTGCTTTTAGGGAGCATGGCATTGAAAACATGGATCTATATGATTACCCGGATTCAGGAAGCGGCAGTTATATAAAGATCATAGAAGTCTCTAAAGCCGATAGCGGTTTTGCATGGAAAAGCGGAAGATATGATGACAACTGGATCGGGCAGAATGCGGAATTGTTCATAAATGATGGTCCAGACAAAAAGGTGCAGATAACGTACTATACAATTAGGGAAATGGATCAAGTTGTCCTGCGTGTTTTTCATGATGAGGAGTGCATTGAAACATGTTTATTGAAAGAGGGAGGCGGAGAAATTGTTTTTGACACAAAACCGGGAAGTAAGGTTTACAGGTTGGAGGCGGAGAGCTGCTATAATCCAGCCCGTGACGGAGGGATAAATGATGAGCGGGATCTGACAATGATCGTCGATTCGGTCAGGATTGGATAGGAAATATTAAGAATCATTCAAAAAGGATAAGGAGATATTGACAGACAGAATGGAAAGAGATATCGGTAGTGAAAAATTAAGAATTGGGAATCTGTTTATATATGTGTATATTCTGTATACACTTTTTGTTGTTATAACCGAATGGATCAATTTCGTTTTATATTTGATCGGAGGAAATGATCTTGATCCTGGGATTGCCGAATGTTTTTCTTTTATTGTCATCGTAATGTTGTCCTGGTTTAAAAGAAACATAATTCAAGTTAGTAAAGTAGTGATCGATGGTGGTTTGATCACTGGAACCGTTGTAATTTTCGTGTTAGGGATCATAAAATCGGCATTTCCGGATGGTGGATTTGATACATTTAATTATCATCTGATATCGCAGAATCCCAAATTTGAGAATTATTTTGTGGAGGATTTTGGATATGGCAATTTTCAGGTATGGGGATTTAGGCTTGGAGACAGATTGTTTTATTATTTCAGGTATCTTTTGGGATATAGATTTGGTACGTTTTTAAATACATTGGTTTTGGTGATCTGTTTTATCCAAATATATGATCTGTTGGATATAGTATGCGCCAATCACCCAAAGGAGGGTCTCATAAGAAAGTTTGTCTGCAGCAAATGGATATGGTCTTTAGCAATTTTATTTTCAATGGATGCCCTTATGATGTACGGCAGTTATTACGTCGATGCGGTCGCTATGCCGTTAGCTTTAGAAATGATCAGGCTGGTTATCTGTGATCATGGCAAAAAAGTATCAGTGAGGGATATAGCATATTTTGCGCTGTTAAATGGATTATGTATAGGTGTAAAGCTGACAAATATAGTTTATGTTGTACCATGTGTTCTGATATATTTATTTATGCACATAAAAGATTTCAAAATATTGTATTGGATAGTGGCAATATTAAGCGGTTTGTTTCCGTTTGTTGAATATGTAGTATTTAATTGTTTATGCACAGGAAATCCGGTGTTTCCCTATTTCAACGCTTTGTTTATGTCTCCCTATTTTAGTCCTGTTAATTGGAAGGATGAGAGATTTGGCGGAAAAACCTTAATAGAAAAATTATGGTGGATCTGGTCACTGGCATTTAATCCAGAATATAGAAAATGTGAGATCTGGGATGAATGGAACGGTGTATTGATCATAGGTCTGATCGGGACGAGTATCATTATGGTATATTTTCTTTTTTGCAGATTGCAGAAAAAGAGAGTAAGTGAACAGTATATTCAATTGGCATTCGTCGCAATTATCTCTGCATTGATATGGTCGTTTACGACAGGATATAGCCGGTATTATATGGTTGGAAGGGTATTTTGGGGTATTTTGGCGTTTTATTTTGTGGCAGGCATTATGGATGATATCAAATGTAGGGGGAGAATATTAGCATTTGTGTGTTTCTGCATAGCAGTATCAAATACAGTTCTTAACATAAACACAAATTTGTCAGGTACAAACTGGTCATGGCAGAAGTGGTCATGGGAAGGGTTTAGGCAACAAATGGGGTTAGCCTTTGATGACAATGATATCAAAAGGGATTACTCGCATAGGGCGGATCTGTTTGTCGTCACAGATCACATGTCAATGGGAGCGGCGGAACTTATTGACGGAGATGTCTATACGATCAATATGAATTATCTGGAAAATATGAACTTTTCAGATTTGCAGGGAATCGTGGCGGATAAGATTGATAGAGCAGACGCAGCTTATGATATACATAAAAGGATTTTTTCGGATATATATGAATATGCAGAGAAATTAAATCGCAATTCGCTCTATGCTGTCAATATAGAATCTATAGATATTAGTGTCGGAACCTATCAGATGATATCCGTGGAAAATCTGAATGGAAGAAAAAATACTGTGTGGACTTCTGATGAGGGAGTACTAGAGCGAAATATTACGTGGGGGGGGGTAGGAAGAAGGCATTTGAGATTTATTGGTGGAAGGGTATATGACTGGCAAGGTGAAAAGATCAAACTGGTGGTGAGTTTATCGGATGGAGTAAACGAACGACAAGCTGCTACGGTCTGGCTCGATAATTCGACAATAGAATATTTTGATATACCGTTGGAAATCGCTGAAAAAGAGTGCATTATGAGAATCACGCCATATTATGAATCAGGGTCCATTGTGGAAGCAGATCAAATAGATTGTGCATTTTGTATGAATTTGGTGGTTGAGTGAATTGAAAGAAAAGTATGAAACAAATTCCACAACTGATGTTTACAGTGATAAGGAAGTATGGAAACCAACTTATCATTAACGCTGGCAAACAGGGTGCAAACAAAGCAGAGAATACATCACACTATCAGTGATTATTCTCTGCTTCGTTAGTAAAATTTGAGAAAATCTGGGTTTGTATCTGCTCCCATCCATAGAACATTGCTTAAGCTAAGTATTTCTCATTATTAGCATAATCATAAAGCAATCTTATTACTGCTGACAAAATTTCAGAAACTTTAGTTTCCCAATTAGAAAATTCCTCTGCTGTCACCCCTGAACGAAAATTCCCATGGGCTATAGAGTTTCTCCGATTTACCAATGCATCAATATCGCTTTGACAATCATCAAATAAATCTATGGGTAATCCTACTTTATACAAATTTTTCTGCAACACTATGTACCATAAATTAGATTCCGTGTCTATTATTTGATCATCAATATTTAATTCCTGTTCTTTAAAGTCCTCGACCTTCTCCATAAAATCAACGCGACGATATAAACGATGTAAGCGGGCATCATCTGGCAACTCCTTACGAAAAATTTCGCATTTTCTATCCAAATTTTCGTAAGCAATAAATTCTTTATGCATACTTGCTACCATCAAGCCCGTATTTACATCCTTGCGATTTAATCCTTGTGAGTTTATATACTGTACATACGTCTGTAAACAAATTTTAATATATCCTTCCAGATGTGAATACAGTATTAATACTAAACTTTTTCTATACTTATTTTTGTTTTCTTCTGCAATCTCGCTTAATTGATTCTTGAAAAAGGCAAGTTCCTCTTGTCTCCAAGCTAACTCTACTTCAAGAGCCGCTCTTAATTCATCTGCCGTCAAGAATCCTACTCACTCCTTCCGTAAACAGCTTTATTCTTGTTTTTACTCCATTGACACTTCCCGTCTTATATGATTGAAGTTCTGCTCCATATTTAATTTGATTAATAGCTTGAATAATCGTATTAGCACAATCATACGATACTATTTGTTCTATTAAAGACGCAATCGAAATCGCAATTCCGTCAAAATAATATAGTACAAATTCATTTTTTATAGTTCCATTAGCTGTTCTTCCCGAAAAAACCTCCTCACCCCAATTTTCGTTTATAAACTTGAAGGTTTGTTCAAAAATATTTTTCTCTTTTTGGTATTCAAAGTGAATTTCTTCAGTTGTCATTTTTTCTAAATATCTTGTTAAGTATTCCGTTACAGGATATCTGTAGTTTTCTATATCATTTTTAATGGCAAAAAATCTCAAAACAAGTTCTTGGTCATATTTCGTTTTTCTTTTATCTGATGCAACCCTATTAATTACAGACTTAAAGTCTTCATTCTTGCTACACTCTTCTAGGAAATCAATTCCCTTCGAACCCAATAATCTAATTGTACAATTCCGTATTTCCTGTGCAGATAAAATTTCGCCGCCTGTATTCAATCGTTTAAACATATGGTATTTTAGAGAAATCTCGCTCTCTTTCTTAATAACTTCCATACGAACAAAACTTCTTTTTATTTTTATCTGCAAAGCTTTTGGCAAATTATCAAATGTTAGTCCATTTAAATCCTTGACGATATCACATCCTTGCAATTCTAAAAAATCGTCATCAGTTTCACCTAGTCGTTCCCCCCTAAAATGCAAATAACTAGATATTCTTTGCAATCCATCAATTAGCTCATAAACTCCATCATCTGTCTCTATAACAAAAATCGGTGGAACAGGCATTTCTAAGATTAATGACTCTACAAAACGTGATTGCTTTTCTTCTTCCCATCTAAAGAGTCTTTGATAATCTGGTGAAATTGTCAATTCCATATTTTTATACATATCGTACAATTCATTAAATGAAACATCTAAACTTTTTGTTCTAATTTTTATAATTTGACTATCCACATTTTCAATTAAATTTTCTATTGCCATACTTTCCCTCTCTGTCTACAATTTTTTACATTGGGTGACCATATCTTTATTATAGCAAGATTGACGAAATTAACAACTCTTTTTGTATTGTTACGCAATAGAATACCATTTTTGAGGGCAGACGTATAAAACCCTTACCCCGCCACTTCAACGTCCGAAAAGTCGCATAAATCAAGGACTAAACAACATCTACTGCGTAACAATCTCCATAATAGATTGAGGGCGAAAGCAGTCTGCTGATTTCTCCCTCTTGACTACCCACAAGCAAAGACGGGAAAAGCTGTCAAGGACACGTAGCGCGAAATTTGCCCTTGACAGCTTTTCCTGTCTTTGCTACTTCCTATCGGTCGAAGCGGAATTTCAATATGGCTTCAACCAGTTTTGC
>ERZ808051.916-NODE-916-length-24194-cov-4.648339_pt1 | contig 24194 bp, 20 predicted proteins | sample MGYA00380199_ERZ808051 | MGnify/ENA primary metagenome ERZ808051 (study PRJEB31490, sample SAMN06133391) | mouse gut metagenome | isolation source: J11 | host: mice | place: China: Chengdu | collected 2015-05 ...
CGGCCTGAATCCCAGCTTTTATGTGCATCCTCCTGACCAATCAGCGTAGTGATTGGTCAGTGTGTGACATGTAACCAGTTTTATCTTACTGTTCCTGAACCCCCGCAAGCTTCTTCTTTTTATAGCTCTGATACTCTCCCGCCTCAATGGCATCCCGGATCTCTTCCATCATCGTATTGTAAAAATACAGGTTGTGGAGGACGCAGAGACGCATTCCCAGCATTTCCTTTGCCTTGAGAAGATGCCGGATATAGGCGCGGCTGTAACTTCTGCATGCCGGGCACCGGCACCCCTCTTCGATCGGGCCGGAATCCGTCTCGTATTTTGCGTTGAACAGATTCAGCTTGCCGTGGTTGGTATATACATGCCCGTGCCGCCCGTTCCGTGAAGGGTATACGCAGTCGAAGAAGTCCACGCCCCGTTCTACTGCTTCCAGAATATTGGCAGGTGTCCCTACTCCCATCAGGTAGATCGGCCGTTCTCTGGGAAGCAGGGGAACTACAGCCTCCAAGATGCGGTACATCTCTTCATGGCTCTCTCCCACGGCCAGGCCGCCGATGGCATATCCGGCCAGATCCAGCGACGTGATCTGCTTCGCATGCTCCCTGCGGATATCCTCATAGATCCCCCCCTGGTTAATGCCAAACAGAAGCTGCTCACGGTTGATCGTATCCGGCAGCGCGTTCAGCCTGTCCAGCTCTGCCTTACAGCGTTTCAGCCAACGGTATGTCCTGGATACGGAGTCCTCCATATAGGCACGGTCCGCCACGCTGGAAGGGCATTCGTCAAATGCCATGGCAATAGTGGACGCCAGATTGGACTGAATCTGCATACTCTCCTCCGGACCCATAAAGATCTTTCTCCCGTCAATATGGGAATGGAAGTGGACCCCCTCCTCCTTGATCTTCCTTAATCCTGCCAGCGAAAACACCTGGAATCCGCCGGAATCCGTCAGGATCGGCTTATCCCAGTTCATAAACCGGTGCAGTCCGCCCATCTGCCTGACAATCCGATCACCCGGACGGACATGCAGATGGTAGGTATTGGACAGCTCCACCTGCGTTTTGATCTGACGCAGGTCATCGGTCGAAACCGCGCCCTTAATGGCGGCCGCGGTTCCTACATTCATGAAGACCGGCGTCTCGATAGTTCCGTGAACGGTGGCAAGGCGTCCCCGCTTCGCCATCCCGTCTGTTTTTATTAAATGATACATTTTTCCCTCTTTCATAAATTGAAACTTGCACAGTATATTGTTTTAGATGACGCCGTTCAGGATCGCTGCCGTGAACTAATAATGAATGATCACAGGTGTTCCGACCGGCAGCATATTATAGAGAGCCCCAGCCTGATCAAGCGGCATATTGATACATCCGTGAGAGCCTGCGCCGCTGGCATACAAGGAACCGCCGAACGCCGGCTGCCAGGTTGCATCATGAAATCCGATCCCGCTCCAGGTCACCCGCATCCAGTAGGCAACCGGGGTTCGGTATTCCGGCTGCCCTGTTGCCGGATCAATCTCGCCTACCAATGTAGAATTCAGCTCCTTATCCAGAATACTGTACACACCGCTGGGTGTCTCTCTAGCCGGGGTCGGAACGCCAGTTACCACATCTGTCTCCAGGGCGACCACACCGTCTACGATGAACCACATATGCTGTCCGGACAGGTCCACCTCCGCATAGGTGCTGCCCCAATCCTGGGGTCCCCTTGATGCCGCTCTTTGACCATCCACGTAGATTGGCTCCCTTGTCACCACTTCTCCATTCTTAATACTGTTGACCAATGCCGGAAATTCCGCTTCCTCGTCTACCGACCATCCATAAGTACCTCCGGACACCTCTACAGTCTTCCCCCAGGGAGAGGTGATCGTCCTGGTCTTGCCCACTGTATCGTACTGCTTCCCGAACTCTCTCAGCCATTCCCGGACGGCTCCCTCATTGAAAGTCACCTTCATCTCCGCATCCGCTGTCACCCATTCGGAAATCAGTGTCTTGTCTACCACCACCGGCTGATCCATAGAGTACGTGATGCTTGCCTTGAGATACTGGTTCATCTCATTGCATGCAGCCTTCACATCTCCGGATTCCGACGTATACTTAGGCAGGGCATAGCAGTTCTCTCCTACCATGTCAAGCTCCGGCTGAAATTCCGAGATATACTGATGGATCTTTTCACGGAGAAGCTCCTGATTCACCTCTGTTCCCGTCACTTCCGGCTCCACCACATATTCCGTACCGTCAAACCTAGGATATGCAGACGTGGGCGGGATCTGCTCCGCCTTAACCGCCTGGAGCCTGCTGATCTTATCCTCCAGCGCATCCCGGTCATAGGACACATCCACCGTAGCCTTGGAGGAATTTTTCACAAAAAATGCCTGTGGCCAAAGAAACGCGTTCTGCTTTTTTAAAACATTTTCAATGTCCTTATTCTCATTGTATTTCAGAGAAATCTCTTCCCCGCTGATGCTGTCTGTCTTATTGTCCTTTTCCAGGATCGTCAGACTGTAGCCCTGCACCTGCTGTTCTATGTATTCCTTCACGTCTGCCGCCGTCTTCATAGAAAAATCATGGCCGTTGATCTCCGTATTCATATAGAAATGACTCGTAAAATATACGGAGACTCCGATATAGGCCGCCGCAAGCACACCGACGAACACGCCGGCCGCAAGCAAAGGAATGGGAACTCCAGACTTTTTTGGTCTCCTCCCTGCGCCTGATGACTTGGCAGGATTGCCGGAATTCCGTTTTGCGCCCTGTCTTCCGGCTCCGCTTTTTTGTGGGCCGGATTTTCCTGCGGTTCCTTTGGATGCTCCGGTCTTTCGCGCGGCGTCCTTCTGGGGACCGCTCTTTCCCGGGCTGCTTTTTGGCGCGTCGTTTTTTCCTGTACTGCTCTTCTGTGTTCCGGTACCGGTATTCTGCGCTCCGGTTTTTCCGGTACTGGCCTTTTGCGCTTCAGATTTTCCGGCACCATTCTTCTGCGCTCCGGTTTTTTCCTGGCTGGTCTTTTTATTTCCAGTATCCTTTTTTCCTGGATCATTTCTCATTTTGTCTGAATTCTTTGCGCTTTCTTTTTTCATATCTTCCTGATCCCGAACCTCCGAATTCCATTCTTTGCTTCCTGATGTCTGATATTGAATGTCTGTTTTCTTCCTGCTCTCATCCGCGCCTGCCGGATCGTTTTCTGACAAGCGGCTTTTATTGTCTGGCATCGACGTATTTTTTTCCACCCGTGCCGGATCTTCCCTTTTGTTTTCATTGAAGCTCGTGTTTATGTCCTCATCTTCATCCAGATAATCATCTTCATCATCCAGATAGTAATCCTCATAATTTATCTCTTCTCCTGAGTAAGAATCATCTTTCTGGTCTTTGGCATTTTTGCTCATCTGATACTTCTCCCTTAAAAATGAGTTACTGCTCTCACCTGAGGTACTCACAGCAACTTTTCATCCATCTGCTTCCTGAAATGTGGATGGATTTTAGACACTGGAATCATCTACCTATAGACATCCAAATTTTATTATATAACGAAAGGCCGGGAATGTACAGCACAAATCTCCTTAATTGCATTTTTTAAAAATTTCGTAATCCATAACCGTTGCAATCTCACTGAGATTTGTGATTGCGCCATACGTTTTATTCCTATATAATATGGGTATCCTATCTATCATCGAAAGGAGATTTTTACATGAGTGGTTCAACATTTGGAAATATATTCCGCATTACAACCTGGGGGGAATCCCATGGTGCCGCCATCGGCGCCGTGATCGACGGCTGTCCGGCCGGACTCCCTCTGGAAGGCTCCGATATCCAGGCTTTTCTGGATCGGAGGAAGCCGGGACAGAGCAGGTTCACGACCAAGCGTCAGGAAGGCGACCAGGTCGAGATCCTCTCCGGCACATTTGAGGGACGGACGACGGGGACGCCGATCTCCCTGCTGGTGCGCAACCAGGACCAGCGTTCCCGGGATTATGGAAATATTGCTTCCGTATACCGTCCGGGACACGCCGACTACACTTATACGCAAAAATACGGCTTCCGGGATTACCGGGGCGGTGGGCGTTCCTCCGGACGGGAAACCATCGGACGGGTGGCCGGTGGCGCGGTAGCTTCCCAAATTTTAAGGGAATTGGGAATCGAACTGACGGCCTATGCCAAGGCCATAGGACCTGTAGAAGTTCCGGAAGAGGAATATCGGTTCGAAGAGATTTTTCAGAATAAGCTGTACATGCCCAACAATCAGCGGGCGGATGAGGCTGCCTCCTATTTGGAATCTATGATAAAGAACCTGGACTCCTGCGGCGGGGTGATCGAGTGCCGGGTCACCGGGCTTCCTGTCGGGATCGGGGAACCAGTTTTTGACAAGCTGGATGCCTGCCTGGGAAGGGCAATCCTCTCCATCGGCGCAGTCAAGGCCGTGGAATTCGGAGACGGGATCAACGCCGCGCGTTTGAATGGAAGTCAGAACAATGATCCTTTCTATATGGAAGACGGCGCCGTGAGGAAAAAAACGAATCATGCAGGCGGTGTCCTGGGCGGGATGAGCGATGGGGATACGCTGGTGCTGCGGGCATCCGTAAAGCCCACGCCCTCAATCGCCCAGCCCCAGCAGACAGTTACGGAAAACGGGGAAGATACGGAACTTGTCATCCACGGACGGCATGATCCTATCATCGTACCGCGGGCCGTGGTCGTAGTGGAATCCATGGCCGCGCTGACTCTTGCGGACCTGCTACTGCAGAATATGGGCAGCAGAATGGAGCATCTGAAAAAAATATATACCTGAAATATGCAGCCCTGAGGGGACGCCGGCCCAAGCCGTTCACTCCCCCTCAGGGCTGCACTCTGTTTAATCCGCCTTTAATTCCTTCCAAAGCTCATTCATCAGATCATTGCTCTCCGGCTCTAACTGCAGGCTCACCTCACAATTGTCCGTCGCGTCCTCCGCGGGAACCAATGCCTCATCCGCGCGTTCCTCCTCCGACAGGCTCTCTACGACCGCGTCATTGGGGGTCGAATAATAAATATATTCAAAGTTTTTCTTCGCAATATCCTCCCTGCAGAGAAAATCCAGGAACTTCTGCGCCGCATCCAGATCCTCGCAGTGCTTCGTCACACACCAGGCATCCAGCCAGACATTCGATCCCTCCTTCGGGATCACATAGGCCAGGTTCTCATTGTACTGATGTCCCAGATAGGCCTCTCCGGAATACACGATCGCCATCACCGCGTTTCCGGCTACCACTTCATCCCTGGCCTCATCCACCAGATAAGCCTGCACATCCGGCTTCTGCTTCAGCAGCAGCTCCTGGGCCTCCCGAATCTCATTTTCATTGTTGGAATTTAACGAATATCCAAGGTACTTCAATGCCGCCATATAGGTATCCCGCATACTGTTCTGCATGATAACCTCCCCGGCATAGTCTCCGTTGAACAGCACATCCCAGCTGTCCACCGGCTCCGAAACCCTGGTCGTATCATAAAGAATCCCCAGCGTCCCCCAGAAGTAAGGAACCGTGTATGCATTCTCCGGGTCAAATGCCGCAGCAAGCTTCCAATATTTGTCACCGATATTGCCGCTGTTTTCCATCGCGCCCCGATCAATTTTCTGAAGCTCTCCTTCGTCTATAAACTTCTGGAGCATATAGTCCGTGGAACAGAGCAGATCATACTTGATTGCTCCAGATTTGTACTTGGTATACATCTCCTCCGGCGTCAAAGATTCTTCATATTTGATCTCGATCCCGGTTTCCTCGGTAAACTGGTCCAATACATCCGGGTCCATATATTCCCCATAGCTGAATACCGTAAGACTCCCCTTTCCTCCCTCTTTGCTTCCGCAGCCTGTCACAGACAGCATGGAGCAGGCCAGAAGGCCGGCCAGACAAACATAGCTCACTCTCTTTTTCATTTCCCATATCCTTTCTAAAATTAAAATCTTATCAGATCCCGCAAAATCTGAAAACTCCCTAAGACGACCCGCCGCTTCTTCCTTCATTTTCACGATTCATAACTGATTGGCTTCTGCAGCTCCGCCTTTTTGGCAGGCCAGTAATTGGCCGCCAGAAGCACCACAAAAACAAACACAAATATCATCGTAGACAGCGCATACATCTCCGGCTTGATCCCTTTTCGGATCTCTCCGTAGATCATGGTGGACAGTGTATTGACCCCGGCCCCCTTCGTAAAATATGTGATCACGAAGTCATCCATGGACATGGTAAATGCCATGAAAAATCCGGCCACGATTCCGCTGGCCAGCTGGGGCAGTATGACCTTAAAAAAGGCATACACCGCATTGGCCCCCAGATCCCGGGCCGCCTCATAGAGGCTCACATTCATCTGCCGGATCTTCGGCATGACGCTCAGGATCACATAGGGGATATTAAAGGTAATATGCGCCAAAAGCACGCTGCCGAACCCCAGTGGGATAAAATGCACGAACCAGAGCATCAGCGCGATCCCGGTCACGATGTCCGCGTTCAGCAGCGGGATATTGGTGCAGATCATCATGATCTGATAATTTTTCTGTCGCATGGCATGGATCCCCAGAGCGCCCAATACACCGATCACCGTCGCAAGCAGCGCCGAGGCTGTCGCAAGCACCAGTGTTGTCACAAGCGCCTCCATGATCTGCCCGTTGGAAAATAATTTCCCATACCACTGCAGTGTAAAACCGCCCCAGGTCACCCGGGACCTGGAATTATTGAAGGACAGCATGACCAGCACCAGGATCGGTGCATATAAAAACAAAATGATCAGGCCGATGTAAAACCGGCTCAGAAATCCTTTCAGCTTTTCTACCATATTGCCGACCCCTTTCCTTCCACATCATTTTTCGTAGTAAATGCCATGCTGATCAGGACAAAGATCATCAGGGAAACCGACAGTCCGGATCCCAGATTCCAGTTGGAGCTCTTTGTAAATTCCTGTTCGATGATGTTTCCAATCAGCTGCAGCTTTCCTCCGCCCAGGATATCCGAGATCACGAAGGACGTCATGGACGGAACAAATACCATCACAATCCCGCTTAAGAGTCCCGGTATGGACAGCGGAAAGATGATCTTCCGGAATACCGTAAAGCCGTTGGCTCCCAAATCCCTTGCCGCCTCCATGATATCCTCATCGATCTCCGCCACCGCGTTGAAGATGGGGAGCACCATATAGGGAAGATAGTCATACACCACCCCGATCATAATGGCCGTCCCCGTATTGGCCAGCGGCAGAGCATCAAGCCCCAGCTTCGTCAGCAGAAAATTCAGGATCCCGTTGTTGGACAGGATCATCTGCCATGCCAGGATCCGCAGGATGAAGTTCATCCACATCGGAAGGATCAGGATAAACATGGTAAATCCCTGTCTTCCCATGCCTAAGTATCTCAGGGCCAGCACGAGCGGATAGGATAACAGGATGCAGATCAGGGTACACCCAATGGCGATCTCCAGCGAAAAGACCATTGCCTTTAGATGGATCGGGTCAAAAATGGCAACGATATTTTCCAGGGAAAATCCACTCTCCCGGCTGGTCAACGCATATTTAAAAATCACACCCAGAGGGATCACGGTAAAGCCGATGACCCATACAATGTAGGGGGAGGACAACCATGTCCGCCTGTTTACGGATTTTGCACGATTTATCATCTTATCACAACCTCCTGCTTCCTCTTTTTCCACTTGCCTCAGACATAACCGCCTTCCAGCAGCTCGTATAGGATCCAAAGCTGCCTGGACAATTTTTTATATATCTATTCGGATATCCCCAGCGGTCTGTTCTACGCATCCTCCCGCACGGCCTCCGCATCCTCGGAATGGGGCTTATGCATGATCTGGATGTTGTCCGGCAGGATCGTCATCCCCACCACAGAGCCGATCTGGGCCGGATTGACGCTCTGGACGATCCAGTCATATTCCCCGGCGCGCACCTTGATCTCGTAAAATGCCCCCTTGAATATGATGGAAACGACCATCCCTTTGAGATACCCGTCCTCCTCCTTCACGATCACCAGATCTTCCGGACGGATGACCACATCCACCAGCTCATCCCTGGCAAACCCGGTATCCACACAGGGGATCGGCACATTCTGGATCTGTACGAGGCAGTCCTCTTTCATGATCCCGTCGATGATATTGCTGTCCCCGATAAAGTCTGCCACAAACGCGTTCTGCGGTTCATCGTAAATGCTTTTGGAGGTTCCCATCTGCTGGATGATCCCTTTGTTCATGACAACGATGCGGTCCGACATGGTCAACGCTTCCTCCTGGTCGTGGGTCACATAGACAAAGGTGATCCCCACCTCCTGCTTGATCTTGATCAGCTCCCTCTGCATGCCATGGCGCAGCTTCAGATCCAGCGCCCCCAGAGGCTCATCCAAAAGCAGGATCTTCGGCTCATTCACGATGGCCCTTGCGATCGCCACCCGCTGCTGCTGCCCTCCGCTTAGGGAATCCGGCATCCGGGTCTCATAGCCGTCCATATTGACCAGCTTTAAGGCATAGCGGATCTTATCCTTGATATACTGCTGGGTCTTCTTTTTCAGCTTTAACCCAAAGGCGATATTTTCCGCCACGTCCATATGAGGAAACAGGGAATATTTCTGAAAGACCGTATTCACATTCCGTTTATCCGGAGAAAGTCCGGTGATCTCCTTTCCCTCAAATAAAACCCGCCCCTCATCCGGCTTCTCAAATCCGCCGATAATACGCAGGGTCGTAGACTTCCCACATCCGGAAGGCCCCAAAAGTGTAATAAATTCATTCCGCCCGATCTCCAGATCCAGGTGGTTCAAGATCTGTTTCCCATCAAATGATTTGCTGACGGAATCCAGCTGCAGTATCACATCCTTCATTGACATCCTCCTTAAAAGCTTGGGGGGCTGCTGATCCATAGAATGGACGAAACCTTTTTACAAGCCGAACTTATCCTGTGTTTTCTGTTAGCCGGAAAGATAAAGGAATCGCCTTTCCGTACCGTATACTTTTCATCTCCGTAATGTACCTGGATCTTGCCGTCCAGCACGTAGCCGAATTCCTCCCCCTCGTGGGGTTTGTCAACCGGCATGGACTGTCCCGGCTGGAGCCGTACCAGGATCGGCTCCAGACTCCTACTCTGGGCCGTCGCAATCAGCCAGGTGATGCTGTTGCCGTCCTCGTCTTCCTTTTCAAAATAATCCTCTTTTGGAAATACGATCTGCAGGTCATCCTCATCGTGGAAAAAATCCGAAAGATTCGTTCCCAGGCATTCCACGATATCCAGAAGGGTGGATACCGAAGGCGCCGTCAGCCCCCGCTCCAGCTGGGAGATAAACCCCTTCGTCAGCTCTGTCCGGTCCGCCAGTTCTTCCTGTGTCAGACCGTTCTGATTGCGCAGATTACGGATTTTCATGCCGATCTTTTCTTCAATACTCATAGTCTCCGACTTCCTTTTTATTTGTACAGTTCCTTAGGATTACTAAACTTTTTATTTACCATAATCAATTATACATATACTAAGTCAAAAGTCAACAGAAAAAAAACAGGCTTTTGCAATTTTACTTGTAAAAGCCTGTTTTTTATGTACTTTACAGCTGGAAGCATCCCCCGCCGATAAATTCTCTCAGCAAGGATTTCGCCGGCACAAAGTCGCTTTCGATCCCCACAAAATAATCAAAAAACTTCAAAAGCCGCTTCGCCTCCGCATATTCCGCACTGTCCTTCTCCACGCCGAACAGCCGCGGCTCCACGTACTGCTTGAGCACCGCCAGCTCATAGAGCAGCGAGGAATTGAACATCACATCCGCTTCCTCCTGATACGGGAAGATATTCGCCTCTTCCCCCCTTCTCACCGACCTCCACATGGCGATGGTCTTCTGGGCAGAATTTCCCCGGGTTCTCGCGTCCCGCACGATCCGGCGGATCAGCCGCCCGTCGGTGGACGGAATCCGGTTATGCTCATCGACATTGAGCTGGGTCAATGCGCTGATATAGATCTTAAACTTATTGGCATCATCCAGCATCTCCGTCAATTTTGGATTCAGACAGTGGATGCCCTCAATGACCAGGATATCATTCTCCCCGAGCTTCTTCGGCTTCGTGGAGCGGTTCTGCTTTCCGGACTTGAAGTCAAAGACCGGAAGATACACCTCCTCGCCGTTGAGCAATGCCTGCATATCCTGATTGAACAGGTCCACATCAATGGCTTCCAGACATTCAAAATCATACTCCCCGTTGGCGTCCCGGGGCGTTTTTTCCCGGTCCACAAAGAAGTTGTCTACCGCGATCGGGTGCGGCACCAGCCCGTTGACCCGAAGCTGAATGGACAGACGATGGGAAAATGTAGTCTTTCCCGAGGAGGAAGGTCCTGCGATCAGAACAAATTTTACATCCGGCCGTTCCGCGATCATCTTTGCGATCTCTGCGATCTTCCGCTCCTGATGCGCCTCCTGGACCAGAACCATTTCCTGCATGTTGCCCTTTGTCACCGCATCGTTGAGCATTCCCACCGTATCGATCCCCTGCTGGTCCCCCCAGGCAACGGATTCGCGGAGTACCTCAAACAGCTTCCTGTGAGGCTCGAAGGGCGGCACCGTATCCGGCTGGTTCATGGTGGGCATCTGGATCACAAATCCGTCCTCATAGAGATGAAGCGCAAAATATTTCAGATATCCGGTATCCGGAACCATATATCCGTAAAAATAATCTTCAAAATTTTTGATGCTGTAGATATTCACCCTGGATACCCTGCGGTATTCAAACAGGTGCTCCTTATCATACATTCTGTGCCTGCGGAACAGTTCGATGGCATCGTTGGTATGTACGGAGCGCTTCTGGATCGGAACCTGCTCCGCTATCAGCTCGCGCATCCTGGCATCCACCTTTTCCAGAAATGCCTCGTCCACCGTCACGTTTCCTTCCACCGTGCAGTAGTAGCCCTTGCTTACGGAGAAATGGATCCGCACCCGCTCCACATTGTCATATCCGCCTACATTATGTACCGCCTTCACCAGCAGCAGGCACATACTCCGTTTATAGGTCTCATGTCCGATATGGTGCGCCGTCGTGATAAATCCAAGCTCGCAGTCCTTTTTCAGATGCTTATTCAATTCCTGGAGCTGATACTTGTTGACATACACCAGAACGATGGGATGCGGATACAGATGCTGAAATTCCTCCGCGATCTCCCGGTATGTCGTCCCTTCTGCATATTGTCTGGTTTCTTCTCCGATCGTAACCGTATACATTTTTTCACCCATAGATCACACCTCTGCCTTTCGTTCACTTTTCAGGCTGTCCTATAATAAAGGTAAAGCATGCCAATCAACACATCAGTTGGAAAGCATCTCCCTATTACAGAAAAAGTCCTCTACCTTGCGGCAAAGGACTTCATACAGCCTACATTTCCATACCACAACAGTCAGTGGCAAACGCTCTTTTTATAGTTTTATTCTAGCAAAGACATTGAACAAAGTCAATACTGACCGAGTATTTGTGCAATTATTATACAGCCAGGATAGCACTTCCCTGTGGCTGTGTAGCAAAGTGGCTGTACGGAAACGAACCGTAATGCCCCATACCTAGTCATGAATGTCTCCGGATGCCTGCGGTCCCTTTGCTTTCCCTCCGGCAATGATCAACACAAGCATTGTCAGCAAATATGGCAGCATCTGAAGAAACTGTTCCGGAATATCAAAATCCAATGTAATTCTAAGAGCCTGCGAAAAGGCGAATAAAAGGCTTGCAAGGAAAGACCCCAGAGGATTCCAGCCTCCAAAAATCGTAGCTGCCAGGGCAATATATCCCCGTCCTGCAACCATTTCCTTTACAAAAAGATTACTCTGGACAATGGATAAAAAGGAACCTGACAAACCGCAGAGCATTCCGCAGATAACAACCGCAATATAGCGATACCTGACAACATCAATTCCTGCAGCCGCGGCCGCCTGCGGATGGTCTCCGATCGTACGCAGGCGCAGCCCTGCCTTTGTACGATACATCATATACCAGGAAACCATCACGATCACTATTGTAATATATAGATACGGAGACTGGTTTTCAAACAACGGGCCGATCACCGGCAGCTTATAAAGAAAAGGAATGGTCACTGCAGGAATCTGTGCGACTTCTCCGCTCAGCCCCTCTTTATCCCATATGGCCTTGCACAGTACGATTGTCAGTCCAGAAGCAAAAATATTGATCCCCACACCGCTTACAGCCTGATTCGTATGATATCTGATGCAAAGGACTGCATGGATCAGACCAAAGGCTCCTCCCATCAAAATTGCTGCTAAGGTTCCCATCCAGGGTGAATGAAACACGGATGTACCGATTACCGCACCCAAAGCACCCGAGAGCATCATACCTTCAATTCCAAGATTGATAATGCCGCTTCGTTCACAGATTACACTTCCGATAGAAGCCAAAATCAATGGAACAGCCATCCGCAGCGTTGCAAGCAGCATGTTCATAGAGATCAGATGTTCCAGATTGTCCATCTAATTACTCCCCCTTCCTTTTTATAAAAGTAACGAGCTCCGGTGTTGCCACAAATAAAATGACCAGTCCCTGCATGACCTTGATCATACTGGTTGATACTCCTGCTACGTAACTCATTTTCATTGCACCGGATTCCATGATCCCGAACAACAGCGCACTCAGCAGCACCCCTGACGGATGGTTTCTTCCCAATACTGCTACCGCAATTCCTGTAAATCCATATCCCGGAGAAAATCCATCTACAAATTTTCCTGTTTTTCCGAATACTTCTGTAATGCCTGTCAATGCAGCCAGTGCCCCGCTTACAGCCATCGTCATGATGACAGTCCATGCCATTCCAATGCCAGATGCCTGTGCTGCCCTGCTGTTTTCTCCAACCGCGCGGATATGAAATCCTGCCCGGGTTTTACAAAAGAATAAGTAAAATATGACGGCTAATATCACCGCGAGGATCAGTGCCGTAGTCAACTGTGATTTTGGAATCAGCTTTATAAGCATATAATCTTCCCCGACTGCGGTTGTCTGTGCCACACTGGAAGCCGGATCCTGCATCGGGCCATGCACACAATAGCTGACAAAAAATTTCAGAATATAATTGAGCATGATAGCCACCAGGACTTCATTGATGTTCAATTTTGCTTTTAAAAAGCCGATTATCCCTCCGGCAATTCCCCCAGCGATCATGCCAGACGCAAAAGCTGCCGCCAATACGATGGCTCTTGGCATCCCCTGCATTTCCAATGCAGTGACCGTTGCTGCGAACCCTCCAATATACAGCTGTCCCTCACATCCAATATTAAAAAGTCCTCCTTTATTCGAATATGCACATGCCAGCCCTACAAACATTAATGGTACTGCTTTTCCTAATGTTGTTGCCACTGCATTCCGTGACCCAAACGCTCCGGCAAGCAATGCATTGGCCGCTTCCATCGGATTGTATCCGGAAAACACCATGATTGCGGCTGTTAGCAGCAGTGACAGCATAATAGCAAACACAGAAAAAATCAAATCCTGCAGATGCAGCCGTTTCGCACTCTTTCTTTTCACCTCCATCTATTTTCCGCCTTTCTGTCCGGCCATCAACAGACCTATGGACTCTCTTGTAAATTCCTCGTTTCTCCTCAGATCCATAATCTCACCTTTATACAGCACCGCGATCCTGTCACTGAGCTGAAAGATATCCGTCAGTTCCGCAGATATCAATAAAATGGCTTTTCCCTGTCTTCTCAGATTCAGTAATATTTCATGAATATAGTGGATGGCACCGATATCCAGCCCCCGAACCGGCTGGCATACCAACACAAAATCCGAATTCTTTTCTACTTCCCTGCTCAGAACCATTTTCTGCTGATTCCCCCCTGACAGAGCCCCTACCGCCTGATTTTCATCCACTGCACGAACATCATATTTCTTCATAGATTCTGCTGCCGTCCTGTTTAAGAATGTATAGTCTATCAATCTTCTTTTGACAAACTTCTTGTTAAATTGATTTCCCAGCAAATAATTATCCAGAATCGAAAAGCCTGGTAAAATCGCCCGATCGTGTCTCGAAGAAGGAATATAGCTGATCCCTTTTTGCAAACGTCTTCTAGTCGGCCATTTTGTCACATCCTCCCCCTTGATCACGATGCTCCCTTCCCTACACCTTTGAAATCCCATTAAGATTTCTTCCAGCTGCATCTGTCCATTTCCCTCTACCCCCGCAATCCCCACAATCTCCCCCGCATGGATATCAAGAGAAATCGTATCTCCGGCATTGTCCAGTATACGTACTTTATTCAATGAAACAATCACATCACCGGCCTGCCCGGGAATCCGTTCCAGTTTATAGTCCACCTCGTGTCCCACCATTTGATTCGCAAGCTGCTTTACCGTCACATCCTCTGTAGCCGTATGATATACAGACTGTCCTGCCCTCAGCACAGTAACCGAATCTGAAACTGCCTTCGTCTCATTAAGCTTATGCGTGATAAAAATAATCGTTTTTCCCTGTCTCTTCATATCACGGAAAATGCCCAGCAGCTGATCCGCTTCCTGAGGAGTGAGCACAGCAGTTGGTTCATCCAGGATAATAATTTCCGCACCTCGGTAAAGAGTCTTCAGAATCTCAACACGCTGCTTCATCCCTATGGAAAGGTCCGCGACTTTGTCTTCTGCATCCAATCCAAAATTATAACTGTCTGATAATTGCTGTACCTGCCGGATTGCCGTCTTCCTGTCAACTGTAAATTTCCCCGGTTCATTCCCGACAACCACATTTTCCCATACTGTCAATGCATCTACCAGCATAAAATGCTGATGTACCATCCCAAGTCCGCATTGAAATGCTTTCCTGGCGGAATGCTTTACAATATTTTCTCCATTGATCTTCAACAGCCCTTCGTCTGCTTTATATAGGCCAAAGAGAATATTTACAAGTGTGGTCTTTCCGGCTCCGTTCTCCCCAAGAAGGCAATGTATTTCTCCTTTTTCCACCAAAAAATCAATCTGGCTGTTCGCAACAAAACTACCAAAGTATTTCGTAATATTTCGCATTTCTACTGCTAGCACTATTCTCACCTCAATAATTTATATGGAGATAAAAAAGAAGATGTTCTATTACAGAGTCACATCTTCTTTTTCTGATTTTTACAGTTCCGACGGTACTACAATCTCTCCGTTAATTATTTTTTCTTTCATTTTTTCTAACCGCTCTGTAATTTCGTCAGACACCTTAATGTTACTTCCTTCCAGAGTATAGCCAATCCCTTCATCTGACAGACCTAATACTGTTTCTTCACCTGTTTTCAGCTTTCCGCCTAATGTGGATTCTATGATATCATATGCCGCATTATCTACACGTTTCAGCATACTGGCAGCAATATGGTCTGGATCAATGGTGTTCTGATTTGAATTTACTCCAATAGCGATAAAATCGGACTCCTTTGCCGCCGCAAAAACGCCAAGCCCGGAGCCTCCGGCAGCATGGAATATAATATCATGTCCTTTTGCGTACTGACTGTTTGAGATTTCCTTTGCCGTCGTAGTATCTCCAAACGGATTATCCCCTCCGACATATTGAATCGCGACATCTGCCTCCGGGTCAACATATTGGATCCCTGCCTGGTATCCCGCCGCAAACCGGTCTATCGTTTCTGATTCCATCGCACCTACAAAGCCATACTTGTGGTTATCCTCCAGATTATATAGCGATGCATCCTGTTTCATATACGCTGCAAGGGCGCCCACTAAAAACGCGCCTTCCTGCTCCTTGCTTGCATAGCTTGCCACATTATCTTCCAAAAGTGTCGCGTCGATCAATGCATACTGCTGATCCGGATAATCAGGAACAACTGTTGTAAAGGCATCCAGCTGGTCAAAAGCAATGCCGATTATAACCGCATATTCACCAGAATCGCTCATATCCCGAAGAATGGTTTCAAAATCCGTAACTTCTTTCGGTTCGGCATAGTCAAAATCTACTCCCAGTTCTTCCTTTGCGCGTTCTAGGCCACTGTATACCAGGTCATTATAGGATTGGTCTCCGAGCCCGCCGATTCCCAATATAACTGCAGCCTTCATGTCCGTACCTGTCTCTTTGGAACTGTCTGTCCCATCCGTTTTGTCCTCTTTAGATGAGCCGGAACAACCTGTAAAGCAAAAAACCATGACCAGTGTTAATAAAACAGATAATATTTTTTTCATATGCTTTCTCCTCGTATTTTTTACAAATTCACTTTATCTACTGAAAAACCGCAAACAATGTATTCAGCGCTCTTGCCGAATCGACCTCCATACAATGCCCGACATACCTCCCCGCGATTGGATGCTCCCTCAGGTCTGTTACTACCATGCCTCGGCAATATTTCCCTTTGCACTCTATCCTTGTGATCCGTTTCTGTATCGACACAATACTGGGATCCACTGCTACAAGCATTGCTAGAGGATCATGAAGCGGACAGCAGTCGCGCATCCAGTTTTGCATACATGCCCCCCTCATATACCATTTCATTTCCTGCTGCAAAAAAGAAAGTATATTCCTGCATTCCTCTCTGCTGCCAGCGGCCGCCTGCTTGAGATCTGCCTTTCGTAATATTGTTTTTAAAGTAACATCCAGGCCAACCATCGTCAGATTCCAGGGGGCCTGCACCACAATATCCGCAGCTTCCGGATCTCCACCGATATTTGCTTCTACTACCGGTGAAACATTTCCAGGCGCATCTATCGTTCCTCCCATGGATACGACACTGTTGATTTTTTTATACAAATCCGGATATTTCCTTAACGCCATTGCAATATTCGTCATGCGTCCCAGGGTAATCAGCGTAAGCTCTCCTTCATTTCTGCATGCTGCCCTGTATAAAAAATCACAGGCATCCGCAGCTTCCGGTTTCTGGTCTGACGGAGGCAATTCTACATTTCCAATGCCGTTTTTTCCATGTATAAATTCCGGAAATCCATCACATTCTCCGACAAGCGGCTTTTCTGCACCAATACAGACCGGGACTCTGCCCTCCATCCCTGCAAGCTTCAGAATCCTTAATGTATTCTCCGCCCCCTGCTTTGCACTTACGTTTCCTGCACTTGTCGTAATTCCTACAACTTCGATATCCGGCCGGAGCAGCGCGAATAAAATTGCCAGGGAATCATCTACACCTGTATCGCAGTCAATGAAGATTTTTTTCATACATATCACCTTCTTTCATGATTCATATTATCACAACATCATCAAACCCATTTTCTTCTGCAATCTTTTTACAGTGCTCCATTTCTGAATGCTTTGGCGTCCTCAATATGCCGTTATAGGGAAAGCGTACCCCAAATTTCCGGTATGCTATGAGTTTATAACGGATTGATTTCTTCTTTAAATATGGTTTGAGCAATTTCGTGATTCTATCCACTGTATGCTCATTGGGCAGACAGTCCGGAACGATTACCGTACGGATTTCTTCCAGTTTCCCGTATTCTGCCAGAAAGACGGCATTTTTTAAAACCATTTTATTATCCATTCCTGTCAGCTTCATGTGCGACTCCTGGTCAAATGCCTTCACATCCAGCATAATGCCATCGCAGACCTGCAGTAGTTCCTCATCCAGAGTATAGTCATAGCTTCCGTTGCTGTCTGCCAAAACAGACAGCCCCTGTTCCTTTGCCAGCCCGAATAACTCCAGGACAAAATCTCTTTGCAGGGAGCATTCTCCTCCGGATACAGTAATCCCGCGGATAAAAGGAATATCACCACGGATTTCATCCATTACCTGCTCTGCGGAATAATTTTTTGTCCGCGGCGATGATAAATGAGGACAGATATGAATACAGCTGTCACATCCGCAGCATAGCTTTTCATTCCACAGTATCGTCCCATCATGAATCCGCAGCGCACCGACCGGACAATGCCTGATGCAGGCCCCGCAGGCAGTACAGTTCCCTATCGTTTCCGGATTATGGCAATACTTACATTGATAATTACATCCCTGAAGGAATATAACAGCTCTGTTTCCCGGCCCGTCAACTGCACTGCTGTGTATAATTTTGTTTATGACCGCCATTACAGTGTCCGCACCTTCCTATCATAAATTCTGCTGTTTTTCACTTCATAATATCCCCACATTGCATTTGCCTGCGGGACAGCAATTCCATCATCCAGCTTCGCAACATCCGATTTTTTTACCAGATATCCTGTGATCCGGATAACATCGCTGTCAGAAGAATATGTAGAAAAATACCGCATTCCCTTGGAAAATCCTCCCTTGATCAGATCCAAAACCGCGTCTGCGTTTTTCCTTGCCGTAATATCAAAGGGAAAGATATCCCCAACCCCTGATGTGAAATATGGATGCACCTTTCCGCACTGTATCAGGTGTTCATATAACGGAGGCTCTGAACCGATTGCAATTCTTGCTCCTGGGCTGATATCAAAATCACTGTCTATGCCTACCTGGGCATGCATTGTAAAATGGTGGTCCGTACAGTCACAATATTTGCTCTCAAACGAATCTATTGTTTTTTTTATGGTCTCCAGAATGTTTAACGCTAATTCATCCGTATATTCACTGCTGCCATAACGATCCGGTCTCCTCTCTTTTTCCATCAACGTATTCACACATTCATTCATACCTACGACACCGAGCATCGCCGTAAAATTCTCTAATTTTAAAAACTTTTCCTTTACAAGAAAATTTGATTTAAAGAAGTGGCTCTTTTCTACTAAAAATTCAATCTTCTGCTCCATGTATCCGCATAATACGTCCACAGCATGAGGCAGCAATTCATTGATAAAATGCTCACTGTCTTTCGCCCGTTCTGCCAGCCTGCTAAGGACGATACGGGATAAGGTAAATGAGCCGCCGGAAACAGGAAGTGCATTATAACAGCTTGCAATCCCGTATGGCATCCGATACAATCTGCCATATTCTTTATCGTTGGCGAAACTTGGCTTTGCACAGTTCAGCGCACAGATCACACATTTCTTTGCAAAATCATCCGGCGTTATATCCGGATCGTACAGCAAAGTAATCGAAGGGATCGCATTGTTCAATTCTGTCTCAATTTCAACGATCATTTCGCCAGCCCTTGTTGCTTCAGGTCCAAGGTTCATATGACAGTAGGAATCCGGTATGGAACGATCCAGAAAAATCAAAAAGCTTCTGATCAGTTCGTATGCATGTTCATCATCCATAAATGGTTCCAGTAATTTATCTACTGATCCAAGATAGACCGGATAATGTGTAACAGAAGGAATATGGCGGTAAAACATTTCCAAAATCTGTATGGCCTCAAACAAACATTTTGGCGGCTCGAGCCTTAAAAAAGTACAGCCCTCCCGTATCAATTTCTCATAGTCCGGAAGCGTATATCTTGGCTGATATGTCACATTTCCCTCTGTCATCGTACACAGGCAGCCTGCTTCAAAAAGCTCCCGGAATTCTTTGCTTGTTTCGAAAAACTCCACATAATTTAATGGAATAGCAGACAGATTCATCATAGCCTGCTCATGTGTCAGGGCTTCATTTGTGATAACAGATTCTACATCTGCTTTTATATCACTGATATTCAGCATAATCTTTCCTCCAATCTCATCAGTATAAATCTGAAGCCATTTTGTCGTTTTGTTTTATGGTTGCTTCTTTTCTGAATCTATGATATCATTACAAACACTTTCAAAAAAATGTCAAATGTCACTTTTTTGGTAGAAAGGAACAAAAAATGTCTGTAAATTTCAGGAAAATTATTCAGTATATTACATCATCGGAGTATCACTACCCTTTAAGCAGTGAATTTTTAGAACTATTACACAATGAGGATTTAAAAATCGAATTTGCAGATAAAAATGAATTGCTTATTTCGAATGAAATGCCGTCAAACTATATTTATCTTCTGCTGGACGGCTATTGCCGTACCGAAAAGTACAGTGCTTCCGGTAAACTGCTGAAATCCGTTGCTGCCGGCCCCATACAGATTTACGGTCTTTTTGAAGCTGTACATCCAACACTCACACAGCATACTGCGACCATACGGTGTATTACCGCCTGTGCCTATATCCGTATATTAAATAAACGATACATTGATGAGCTTTTAGCGGATCCCATATTTGGCTGGATCAATATCCAATATCTTTCCTCTTTTATTAATCAGGTGCTCACTGAAAATGACAGTTTACTTTTAAACAATACACGGGATAAGCTCCTGCTCCAGCTCTATCAATACTGTCCCGGAACGCGTTTTCCAACGATACTGAAAGTAAAAAAAGAGGAGCTTGCACAGATTTTAAACATCAGTCTCCGGACGCTTTACCGTCAGTTAGATTTTCTTTACAGCGAAGGTTTGATTTCTTCCAGCCGCGGCAAAATACTGATTACTGAAATGCAATATCAAAAAATACAGGAAATTCTCAACGGACTGTTCTAACATAAAAAAGCCGGATGAAATATATTCATCCGGTTCTTATGAGTGAATCATATATTTACATAAACGCGATACCGCCCACACAAATACGTACTTTTAAAATATCTTTATGGCTTCGGACTTTTGCGCAGTCTGGATCTCCGCCCCGTCCAGCCGTTTTTCCAGGAACTGCTTCATATCCTCTATAAAAATATATTCCGTCCCGTAATGCCCTGCGTCGATCACCGCAAGCCCCTGTTCCCACGCATCCAGTCCGTCATGGTGGCCGATATCCCCTGTCACAAGCACATCCGCGCCCTTTGCGATAGCGGGAGCAACGGCGCTTTTTCCGGAACCAGGCGAAACGGCAAGGCGCCGCACCTCCCGGTCCAGATCTCCGGATACCTTCACAAAATCCAGCCCCAGCCGTTCCTTCACGTACCCGCAGCACTCCCGCAGCGTCATGCTTTTTTCCAGGCTGCCGATGCGCCCGATTCCTTCTTCCCTTCCGCCAATCTCCCCGGTCACGTCCAGAACCTGCGTGTCGCGAAGCCCCAGGATCCGCTCGGAAAGTTCCGCCATTCCCAGCACATCATAATTGGTGTGCATGGCATAATAGGAAATGTCACTTTGGATCAGTTCCAGGATCCGCCGGCTCACAAAGTGTTCATCGGTCACAGATTTTAGCGGGCTGAATATGAGCGGATGGTGGGTGATCAGCATATCCGCGCCGAAGGCTTTTGCCGCCCGGATCACTTCCTCCGTAGCGTCCAGCGCCAGATAGATCCGTGCCACCTCCTTGTCGCTCCTGCCAGCCTGCAGGCCCACATTGTCAAAACTCAGTGCCGCTTCTTTTGGATACGCTTCCTCGATGATATTCATAATCTCTTTACACTGCATAGTAATCCAACCCTTTCCGGATATAATCCAACTCCTCTTTCAGTTCCATCCTGCGGATCCGGATCCGCTCTCCGGTCTGCCCCTGCAGCCCTGCCAGAATATTTTGCCGGATCTCCAATTCCCGGTCCAGATATTCCCTGAGGACCGGATGCCGCATTTCCAAAAGCAGCTTCCCGTATCGGATCCCAGTTTCGTCCCACACGCAGGCCCTATCCGGTTCCAGGCTTTTTTCCGCACCTTTTCTCCGGCCGCCGCATCTGCCGTCCTTGGGGGGCGCAGCCTTCATCATCGGATAATATTTTCCGTCGTCCTTTACCATATCCTCCTGAATAAACAAAAAACCTTCCTCTAAAAGAAAGGCTCTGACTTTTGCGATCTCGGACTGGGGCTGGAGAACCAGTTCCTTCAGAGACCGGGTAACCTCCGGATATGCGCTCAGGATCCGGATCATCAGCGGCCCGCCCATTCCTGCAATCACGGCGGTATCCACTTCAAACGGTTCCAGCTTCTCAAACCCGTCCGATAACCGAAGCCGGATCTTCTCTTCCATGCCGTTCTCTTTCACATGCGCCTCTGCCTTTTTCAGCGGCCCTTCATTCACATCCATGGCAATGGCCGATGGGGCCATCCCTTTCCACAAAAGGTAGATCGGGATATAGGCGTGATCCGTACCTATATCCGCAACCCGATGCCCGGCAGTCACAAGGGAAGCGACCGCCTGCAGTCTGTCTGATAATTCCATCTGTCCATCCTCTGCGGTCCGCCGCCCGCGCATATTTTCTCCGGCAGTCTCTTACTTCCGGCAGACACGCGCCGCGCCGCCCCTCAAAATCTGCTTTTATTCCGTCTCTTATCCGGGCAAGGCTTTTTAATCCAGGTAATCCCGCAGCTTCCTGCTCCTGCTGGGATGACGCAGCTTTCTCAGCGCTTTTGCCTCGATCTGACGGATCCGCTCTCTGGTCACATCAAATTCCTTGCCTACCTCTTCCAGCGTCCTTGCCCTTCCATCGTTCATGCCGAACCGGAGCCGGAGCACCTTCTGCTCCCTCTCGGTCAGCGTATCCAGCACCTCGTCCAACTGCTCCTTGAGCAGGGTCTGGGCCGCCGCCTCCGCGGGAACCGGTACATTGTCATCCTGGATAAAATCTCCAAGATGGCTGTCTTCCTCTTCTCCGATGGGAGTCTCCAGGGAAACCGGCTCCTGAGAGATCTTCAGGATCTCCCTGACACGGTCCACCGGCATGTCCAATTCCTTCGCGATCTCCTCCGGGGTGGGTTCACGCCCCAGCTCCTGCAGGAGCTGTCTGGACACACGGATGAGCTTGTTGATGGTCTCCACCATATGAACCGGAATCCGGATCGTCCTCGCCTGGTCTGCGATGGCCCTGGTGATCGCCTGACGGATCCACCATGTGGCATAGGTGCTGAACTTATATCCCTTGTGGTAATCAAACTTCTCCACAGCCTTGATGAGTCCCAGATTGCCCTCCTGGATCAGGTCGAGAAACAGCATTCCGCGGCCCACATACCTCTTGGCAATGCTGACCACCAGACGCAGGTTTGCCTCCGCCAGCTCCTTCTTGGCATCCTCATCCCCGTCTTCCATCCGCTGGGCAAGCTCGATCTCACGCTCGGCACTCAAAAGAGGAACTTTTCCGATCTCTTTCAGATACATGCGCACAGGATCTTCGATGCTGACTCCATCCGGAACCGAGAGATCAATGTTCTCAACATCCACGTCCTCTTCCTCGGACAGGATCACGTCCATGTCAATGTCCACATCATCGTCACTGCCGCTAATCCGGAGCACATCAATATTGTTGGATTCCAGGTATTCAAATACCTTGTCCATCTGTTCCGCATTGAGCTCCATGTCACGGAAAAAGTCGTTGATCTCCTGGATCTCCAGGATGCTCTTCTTTTTCTTGCCGAGAGCAACCAGGTCTCTTAAACGCTCCAAAAATTTCTGTGTGTTCTCTTCCATGTGTCCTTCCTTCCTCTGCCTGCACAGCGCCAGGCTATCTTGTTATATTTTATCCTTATTCTAAAGAAATATGCAGTTTCTCCAATTCCCCGAGCTGTCTTTTTTCTTCCATAAGCCGCTGCAGGCCCGCCATATCCGTCGGTTCCAGATCCTTCATACGGACATCGATGCTGTTGGACTTCACCCGCAGGAGAGAATCCTTAATGGCGCGCACCTTTTCCTCCGGCGTGGTCAGCCTGCTGATCCGGGTATTGAACAGCGCGGCTGCCTCCCGGTGCTCTTCCTCCTCCGTAAAATGGTTGATGATCTTTGCCGGGTTCAAACTGCCCGCCCTGTACTGCTCATACAAAAGCTCCGCCACCGTGCGGTACTGAGGCTGTGTAAAATCCCCGGGACTGATATGTCTGCTGATGATGCCGAACAGCCTGCTGTCATCGATCATCCACGTAAGAAGCACCTTCTGGGCCGTAAGACTGCCGTCCTCCTTCTTAAGGGGCTGCCCCGGCGCCGTCCTGGGACGTTCCACCGGCTTTGCCATGCCTTCCCGGACTGCGGTCCTGGACACCAGCTTTTTCAGACTCTCCTCGCTGATCCGATAGGCCTTTGCAACCGCTTCTATGTAATTATTCCGTTCCAGCTCGTCCTGGAAACCGATCAGCCGTCTTGCCGCCTCCTGGAAAAACGCGGTCTTGCCCTCCGGAGAGTCCATATGATACTCCCGCTCCAGGATCTCCAGGGTGAACATAAACCCGTTCTTTGCCCCCTCGATCCTCTGCTCAAATTCCTCCGCCCCCAGGTTCTTGATAAATTCATCCGGGTCTTTATAGGGATCCATCCGGATGACCTTTGCAGAGATTCCTGCTTCTCTCAGGATCGGAACTGCCCTGAGCGCTGCCTTCGTCCCTGCCTCATCGCTGTCATAGGTCAGGTACACCTCCTGGACATAACGCCGGATCAGGGAAGCATGCCCCGCGGTCAGCGCGG
>ERZ808051.918-NODE-918-length-24170-cov-5.913585_pt1 | contig 24170 bp, 16 predicted proteins | sample MGYA00380199_ERZ808051 | MGnify/ENA primary metagenome ERZ808051 (study PRJEB31490, sample SAMN06133391) | mouse gut metagenome | isolation source: J11 | host: mice | place: China: Chengdu | collected 2015-05 ...
AATTGGCAAAATCAGGGACTCAAAAAAGCTCACAAAAGTGATTTATTTACAAATTGTTCATTCATGCGTTTGTCCTGCTATAAATATAAACATGCCAGCACACTAGCCTATGAACTGCTCTCTGAACAAGGTGTTCAGGTGGAATCACACGGACAGGTCCGCTTAATGGGGGATTCAGATCTTCGCTATTTGATGAAGAATCTGGAATCCAGCCGGGAAGCAGAGGAATATTACAATAGAAATCTTAGAAAACATCCTTTATGGAAAACCGAAGCTGAATTCCAGGCAATTTTTCTTAATCGGGAGGATGAGCTAAAAATTATTGAAGATGAGTTTGAAAACCTGAGAACTCATTTACGCTCCCTTGGTCTTCCATTTGAACTGAATAGTGAGGCACTTAAAACCAGTCAGGAAGAAGTCCTGTCTCTTGAGGAAAGAGCCCAGGGTATGTTAGGTCTGGAAAAAGAAAAAATGAATGCTACACTTTCAGAAAAGAAAATGCATATCAAATGGATGCAAATATTTGAGACCTTTTCTGCCAAAGAACATATTTCCTTTGATTTTCTTGTTATATATGCAGATCAGTTTAATAGCGGATTCCGGAAACAAGAATTTGGAAATATTGAATTTGTTTTTCCTGAATTGAAGGTTCCCTGCCGATTTGAGGATGTAAGCAATGTACTTACTTCGCCGAAAAGTAAAGGCGAAAAATTCTTTTTTCTGTATTACTCAAGGGACACAAAGAAAAAGGTGAAAATCAGTGAATTGGTTAAGGACATGCTTCAACTGGCCAGTACGATTCATCTGGAAAACAGATTGCTCTAAACACAGGACCTCCAAACATCCGCGGAACAAAAATTCGCGGTTTGGAGGTTTTTTTATGTTTTTAGGCCGGCTTTGGTATTCCCTTTCAATCTTTGATCAGGAGAGCATCTCCATTCTGGCAGTTCAACAAATACTTCTCTTTTTTATTGCCCTTTTTTATTGCCCCCTTTTGCAGAATCATATATACTGTTAAGCAGAAAAGGGATAAATGCAAACCCGATGATAATAACGAAAGATACACGGGGAGTTATGTGATGCTTGGAGATAGTATTTTGATGCTTTTAGAGCTGCTGGAAGAGCAATGGAAAATTCCGCTGCTGCTTTTCTCTGTACTGCTTTTGATCGGGCTGTCGTCTTTCATGCGTCCATACCGCTCTATCAGGTATGTCTGGAGGGCGATGATATGGGAGGCCTGTTCGTGCACGGGAATTATTCTGTATTGGCCTTTACGTACACAGATTGCATGTCTCATTCCACCGTTAAATAAAATTTTTTCCTGCCTTCCCCTGGCCGGGGGTATTTCGGGAACCGCTGCCTTCCTGTATTTAGGGCTCCATTACATATTCAATAGCCGGAAGCTGAAAGAATCCAAGGATTTGGAAGTCGAAAATCCCATTGCTGCCTGGAAAAAGCTCAGGGAAATCCCAGAATCTTCTTTGATGCCCGGCCAAAAGCGCAAATACAAAAACAGAGCTTTGTATCAACTGACAATGCTGGGAGCAGTTGGAAAAGCGCAGATGATTGCAGAGAGCATGAAGAGTGCTAATACACCGCTGTATCACATGGTTCGGGGTCTCCATGAGCTGGAGGCCGGAAGCATGGCGGCGGCCGCCAGCCAAATGCTGACAGCGCAGGAAATCTGTACTTCTGATACAGAAAAATATCTTCAGGCACAGATACTGACAAACAATGGTGTCATTAAAGTATGCCAGGGACATTATGACGAGGCTGATTATTTTTTTAATCAGGCCCGCCTGCTCTTCAAAACATATAAAAAATGTTCCATAAAAATGCTGGAAACGATCTACTATAATTACTGCTTCAACCGCTGCCGTCTCGCAGGAAGCGGACTTGGAATAACCTGGCAGGAGGCCCTGGAAGAATACAGGGGTATGGTAGGGCAGACCAGGGCAGAAACTTTTTTATCTGCCTGCAATATTGAGTGGGAACTGATGCGTCAGGCAGGAACGCAGCCGGAAATCATGGAGCAAAAAGTACAGGCTGCTTTTTCCAGGGCGCTTGCCATGGATCTGACAGTCCAGCAGAGATGTATATTTGAGGGCAGTATGGCCCGGATGGTATGCAACATGCGTATGAATCCAGAGCCATGTCTGGAAGCGCTGGAACGGGACTGGAGGCATGTACAGGAGCTTCCTATGCCAAGTCGATATGAGACCATGAAATCGGTGGATTTGCTTTTCCGCGATTTGGGTTCCGACCGCCTTTTAGAAAAATATCACGGGATGGACACAGCTTCCGAACACTATATAACCGGAACAGGTGCGGAAAAGGACCTGAAGGAATATCTCGCATCTTTGCCGGTTGAAGCAATAAGAGAGCGCTGCTATTGTGAAATGGAGCTTGCAGGCTTAAAAAAACAAAACAGCAAAACGTATTGTTTTGCAGAAGCTAAAGAGTTGCTGGATGGAGTAATTGCCACATATCTGGAAAATCATCTGGGGTTATTGGCTGTGGACGCCCGGTTAGCGATTGTAGATGAAAGTATTTTTCTTTTAAATTTAACAGACCATCATAAGCCTATGTATCCTGACGAAATGCAAAAGCAGCTTCGTCTCATCGAAACTGCATTGGAAACGATGGAAAAGCACCCTAAATTAGCAGAATGCGCCCTTCGCCTGTCATATTATTACTACCATCTTGACGATTATCCCAAATGCATTTACTGGTTTGAACGTTTTGAACAGATGGGCATCGCGCTGGAACATTTTGCTCCATGGCTTTGTCGGTATCATGAGGCCTGTGCTCTGGTAGTTCCTATGCTGCGTTTTTACCAGGTGATTCTGAAGGTACGGGAGAATCAGGCAAAGCTGCAGACATATGAGGATGCAGTTCAAGACTGGTTTCGGGATTTCTTTCAGTCCGATGGCTGTCATGCTGCTCTTCTGCTGGGGAAATTCCGCGGATATGACGACGTACCAGTGAAAATGAAGGTATGGTATGAGGAGGATAATCCACATCTCCGGTTTCATTTCTGGTTCTCTGAACCGTGTGGACATCTGGATGTGGATTTGACCTATGAGCAGTTCCATGCGGACCGCGATGCAAAGTGCATCTTATTTTCGGATGGACATCATCCGTTTGAAGTAGAAGAATCCTATTACCTGCAAAAGTGTAGCCGAAACAGTCCACTTATATTCAAGGGAATTGAGCGAAAGCTCATAAGCTGGAGTGCACTGCCCCCGGAAACAAAAGCACTGCTGGAAAAAATTTATGAAATCATTGTAACTGAGTATTCCGTGCAATTCTGAACTGCCATTCAACAGGTCTGTGCATTTACTGCACAGACCGTAAGATACTTGGACAGACCCACGACCGCTAAAAATCAATCCCGGTCTTTTTTAGAATTGATATTATATTTTTCTTCCTGTAATATCCCTCTTAAGCTTCGCCAGAAGCTTCTGCTTCCCATCATCCGCCAGAGGTTCCTCATAAAGAAACCTGTAAGCAAGTTCCTTACTTTTGAAAAATCCCTGTCTTACCATCTCTTCAATCTTCTCGTCATTGTACTGCTGCTTAAGCGTCAGATACTTATGAGCCTTATCTTTATACTTTTTATATCTTTCCTCCAGATACAGAACCTGAACATTCTGTACCATTCCGGCTTTTGGGTGAAAATGAATCGTACAGTCTTCGACCGGAACATTTTCCATATTGATACCCACGGGAAGATCCGGATACAGGTATGTACATTCGTCAATGCCATCTTCGTAAGGGCTCATGCCAAGGTCTGCTTCCAGCTTAAGCCCGTTACAGTTTTGTCCGCTGGGAACCAGATTAAAAAAACACATAGCCAAAGCGGGATATTTCCCTTTCGGGAAAAAATGGTCAATCTCAAGGGTACGCTTCTTTCCGCCCTCAGAAGTTTCAATGACATCCAGGTACTCTTCTTCGCAATACGGACACACTGTAAGCCCAATATTTTTAATAAAGGTATAAGCATTGTATTTTGTGACACTGTCTACATATTTTTGGCTTCCTGCGCTGAAATAACCGGAGTACAGCTTCCGAAACTCATCAAACTGAAGAGCCGCGGGGGAGGTAACCAGCTTCCTCAAAGTATCCATATCCGCCAGAATAAAATCCGTAAGCCATTTCCAGTCGCCATTTTTATCGGCGGTGTCAAAATCGCTGCCTGCCGGCATGAGCTTTGTAATTTCGCCATACAATTTTTTCTGGTATTCTCTGGTCTGTCTTTTTACATATGCAGTTACAGCGGCTCCGTGGGCATCGCACGCTTTGGCCAGACGGACCGGACCGATCGGAATTCTTATCATACGTACCCCTTCCTTCATATGATTCAAAACTCTTATTCAAGACTTTCAGAGGTATCCAGTTCTTCCAGTGCAATTTCAAAGGCTTTTCGAATCAGCCGGTCGCCGATATGGGGAACCATATCCCGGACGGATGCCAGAAACTCCGGCATTCCTTCTGCCCTGGACATTTTCTGCCTCCTGCATGCTATAAGTTTCAAATATGTATTCTGGAGAAAGTTTCTGGAATATTCGCCAATAGTGTAATCCAGGAAAAAGCCATCGGCCAGGATCGTGTAAATATTAGCTCCGAAATATTCCTTTTCTGATCCATTCTTTACAATGGCATTTCCCGATGCCCGGTCTATGTCCAGACGTGTGATTTCCTGTGGGAGCACATCCGACAACATGAAGGGGGAATGGGTGCTGATGATGACCTGCACGGTGCCGGAATCTGAATGCTTTCCCATGATCTGGTAGAGACGGGAGAGAAACTGCCGTGCCAGCTCCGGGTGCATATATGCCTCCGGTTCGTCCAGGAGTATGATCTTATCCAGATTTCTTTTCTGGCCTCTGCTGCGTGCAAAAACAGCCAGATAATCCTCCATTCCTCCGAGAACCTTCGCATACTGGTATTCCCCCGTACTTAAACAGGTCAGTTCATATGGCAGAAGCGCTTCTGTAAAAATACCGGCATCATCGGGAGTATATTGCTCCATTCGCTCAAACAAATCCTCAAAAAGCTCCTGGTACTTTGGTAATGCCATGTCGACTACCGGAATGGTACATGTATCAATTGTAAAATATTTTTCATCCAGCTTTGAAAGAAGGTTTCCGATATCCTTGACATCATCCATAATCTGCCAAAGCAGTCCATAGGGATTGCCGGTATCCTTCCGGTCGATATATTCCGCCAGCCAGATGCACCGCTTCACAATGGAAAGCTTTTCGCCGTCCGGAAGCTCTGATGCGTCAATGTCTTCGCCGTATTCCTTTTTTGCATAATAATCCATAAATTCCTGATAAACGTCCCGCGTACCGGAATAGTCCAGATTTTCCTCCGGGATTTCCTCTTCTGCCGTATAGTTCCGGATTTTCTCCGCCCATTTTCTTAAATATTTCCCATAGTCCGCCCACAGATCATGGAGGAACATCTGCTTGTTTGTAAGTTCCTTCTTCTTTTTTCTGCCGTTCAGGCGTTTCCTCGTGTCTTCGTCAAAAGCCGCACGCCGCTCATCCTGTTTTATCTCATAAAAGGTCCAGTATTCCTTATCCACTGCCTCCGGCAGTTTCAACGGGTATTTTTCGGCGAAATTATGAGTCGACAAAACCAGGGATACCTTTCGTTTTCCATCCCCCGGCTCCACATTTGCCAGATAATCTCTTATGTAATCACATACTCTCCAAAGAGAGGTCCGGTGATAGGGAAGTATCATTCTGGTAATCCAGGAACCGGACTGAGCATCATGTATCCGCCTTTCATCCTCATAAGGCGGTCGAACAAAAGCATGAATATCATAACAATTTACAACCAGAGCCATATCTCTGGCCGGAAGACCGGGAATTTCCGGTTTGTATCCATATTCCTGAATTTCCTTAAAAACATCTGCTGTTTCTCCCACGGCAAGCGGCCGTTTTATAGAAAAGCGCACAGTCCTCAGTGTGTCCACGCGCCGGGCGTTTTCCTTTATAAAATCCGGCATGGTCTTGTCTTCACGCATCTTTTTCGCAGGAAACTGCCGGATATCCACATCACATATTTCCAGAAAGAACTCTTTCTCATTGATCTTATAAAGCAGGAAATAGGAATCTTCCTCACCATCCCACTTTCTTTGAGACCTGGTATCAAAACCGGAGCCAATGAGCTGGAGGAGGTTTGTCTTTCCTGAGCCGGTTTTTCCCACAAGTAAATGAAGATTATCCGGCTTTCCGGACCCCCGGATCAGCTCTTCCTCCGGACTTTTTCCGCAAAAAGAAATGGAAAGCCGGCCATCAGAAAAATTTACATGATAGCTGCTGTCAAAACAAATTTCCTGTTCCATATAATTGCGAAATTGTTTGATATATGCATAAATCAGAATCATTCCTTCATCCACCATCTGCCAATTCTCCACTCTGTGAAATTACTGCAATGAACCTTACTTGTTATCAAAAAGCATCAGAAATTCCTCTGAATTCATCATTGTGGATCAGTACATCTAAAATGATATTTGTATCAGTCATCAAGTGCCTATTTAGAAAGTCTCTCCTCTCTGAGGGAATGTCTGCAAAGGTCTGCCGGGATCTTTCCAGCAAGGATACCGGAGATGGAATCAACAGCTGAAACATTCGGGTTGATCAGTTTAGCAACTGTTTTACCATTTTTTGTTACCCAGATGTCTTCTCTTTGAACAAGTTATAAAAAGGCCCCCGCGGACATACTTCTCTCCACAGGGACCACGCTTACAAAGTTGCAAGCCGTTCTTCAATCCATTTATTAATCTCGCTGACGCTGAATTTCACAGCTTTTGCAATCTTTTCAATGGGCAATCCCATATCGGCAAGTTCATAAGCCGTCTCCCTGGCTTTCTTTATCTCGCCTTTCTTTTCGCCATCTGATATTCCCGAATCATATCCGCTGTTATATCCTTTATTGTAAACACCCGTACTCAAATTGCACACATTGAGCACCTCCTTGCTTATTTCCTTCGTCACCTGTATTTTAAACTCATCAGACAAGGCCGATATCTTTTCCTCATAACTTCGCTCCATGGAGAACATCTTGCTGAGCAACCGGATCGCATCATCCTCGCTTTGCTCTCCATACTTACCAAGTCTTAAGATCACCACAGTGATCAGGTCGTAATTTTCTTTTGCTTCATGAAAATCTCCGCGCATACATTCTTCCGTAATATGGTACTCATTGATGGTATCAGAACGATAATCCGCTGCATCCTCACATATCCAGATACTTACAGACCGTTTTATCTTCCCATATTCCTGATCCTTGAACACTGTACCTCGCTGAGAGGAGAGCATTCTCGAACCATAGTATAGGCCGCGTTTCGTAATCGGATATCCAGGAGTATCATTATTCTCAATTTCAACATTTACAAAAATGTCTACCAATTCTCCACTTTGTGGAATCATGGCAATGAACCGGATATCATAGTAGATTGCGCCATCCCGCTGCGATTTCTCCACAGTGCTGATACCCTCGACCTTATCTTCGCCGCTCATCGTCCCATCAGGTTTGTACTTAGATGCGTTTCCTCTGTCCGGATGATCCTGATGAACTGCAATTTCCCTTACTTCAGGAATGCCCTCAATAAATCTCGCCGCGATTTCCTGCACAGAGTAACCCGCATATTCAACAAGTGTGCTTTTTAAGATATATGCTAATACTGGCTTCTCCGCAACAAGATTCCTGGCGGAAGCATCGTATCGTTCCGAACTGTCCTCATTCGCCACTTTTAGGTTCAGGGCTATCTCAGTCGGAACGGTTACAGTTGCATTTCCGTCTGCTCCCTCTGTATGCAAATTCACCTGCATCACCTCCTCGCCCCTTCGTCTATTTCTATTTTACCATCAGCACGCCTGCATTACAAGCCGGTCAAAAGATTGTTTATCTTTTAATCATTTTTATGTAAGTATTCTATAACATGTTTTATACAGATTTTACCATAGCGTACTATCTGCATGGCATCCGGCAAAATCCTCCTGGTTATGCCTCGTCTCCCTGCTTTTTCCGGTAGCGTTCCATTATCACAAGCAGGCGCTCAATCGCAGCAACTGCATTTTCTTTGTTTTGAGAGAAATTAATCCGGAACTGATGCAAGAAGCCCGGACCGAACTCTGTTCCCGGGGTTACAGTTACATTGGCCATCTCACGGAGAATGCGAATAAACTGGTGGAGAGAAACATCCAGCTCTGGTATGGTTACAAACAGGTAGCTGCCGCCTTCGGTGGGTCTTGCCGAAACGCCGGGGATGCCGTTCAGTTTTTCCATGATGGCATTCCGGATTTCCAGGTGGGCGGCCACACGTGATTCCATCCATCCTTCAGGCTCGCGAAACCATGTCATGAAAACCGCCTGGTTATAGCCGCTGCACCGCAGCGCCATGATTGCCTGAAGCTTTTCCATGCGATCAATGATTTCAGCTGTTCCAAACGCGGCGCCGAGACGATAGCCGCTTAATGATTCTGTTTTTGACGGTCCGATGATGGTAACAAGATTTTCAGGAATTTCCTTCTGGGCGCAAAGGTGAGTATAGGAAATACCCGGATATACCTGCCTTGAATAAAGCTCATCTACAATGAGTGTTACATTGTATTTTTTGGCGAGAGCGGCAATGGTCACAATCTCGTCATAAGAGTATACACATCCGACAGGGTTGTTGGGATTGGAGAAAAGGAATACTTTAACCCCGTTTTCAAAGCTTTCCTCCAATGCCTTAAGATTGATTCCGGAACCAGACTTTGTATACATATAGTCCATGGGAATGGCGGCCAGTTCCCCTCCGAAAAACTCAACCATTTTCCGGTTTGCAAAATAGTCGGGTTCTACAATGGCAACCTTATCGCCAGGCATAACATTGGCGCCCATGGCAAGGAAGAGCGCTCCCTGGGTTCCGGGCGTCAGAATTACATTTTCTGAAGCATCAATCCTGGCGCCAGTAAAAGCGGAAAGGCTTTTGGCCACATGTTCAAGGATTATTTTCCTTCCACGATACGGGGTATAGGCCTGTGCACCTCCCTCTTCCACTCCTTTTGAAAATATGTCGAAGCTGCCCGGCGTTGGGGTATGAGCATCCACGTCACCATGGGAAAAGTCAACGGGTACTCCCGGAAGCCTTTCGCCGCGAATATCGAGGGCCTGGGACTTTTGAAGCGCCTCCTGGCCAGGAGCATTGTCGATGCCAAGGCCTTCAAATTTTTCTTTAATTGTCATATATTTTACCTCCATATCTTTATTGGAGCACTTTTAGAAACTCCTCTGTTTTGACTTAACAATACCATCCCGGAATGTAAAAGTCTAATATCGAATTCCCCATATACTTATGTTCAAAATGGAATACTTACTGCTCATGGGGCAATCACTATGAAAGCTCAGCGCTCCGCCGCTGAGCTGTGCGAAAACGGGGTCACGAAGTGACATCTTCCACTCCCGTTTTCTGCACATCCCCCCGGAGGGTTCATAGGAACCCCCACTTTCATTCATGGTGGTGCCTTAAGCAGGGCATGGGGGGTTACTATGAAAGTCCCGGACGGCGGTCGTGAATGAGCCACGCTCACATGAAGGTTTACCATTAAACACTGCGGAAAGGGGACAGGAGCGTATGGAAGAACAGACGAGGGAAAAATATTATGAAAGCGTACACCAATGGGGAAGGGTTACGCTTACCGCTGCCATTTTTCTATTTTTAGGGATCGGCTGCTATTTAAGCTTTGTGAAGGGTCTCCATCCGGGGTGGGAAGTAATTTTTACCGCATTTCTGGCCGTGGCGGCCATGGTGGGCCATACCTGGGTTAATCTTGGCGATCTGGTGATGTACTTACTTTTAATGGGTCCTGCCGCTACGTATATGTCGCAGCTTACTGGAAACGTGAAAAACATGAGACTTCCCAGTGCACTGGCTTCCTGTGCCATGCTGGACGAAAAGGAGGACAGGATCAAAAGGGATATTCTGGCCACATACGGCGTCGCAGCCTCTGTTGTGGTGAATACAGTATTTCTCGGAGTTTTGGCTGCTGCCGGGCATTTTATCCTGAAAGTTTTGCCAAAGGAATTTTTAGACACGCTTCATTATATCATTCCGGCACTCTTTGGAGCAATTCTCGGACAGTTTGCACTTAAGAACCGGAAAGTGGCGGCAGTTTCCATGCTGATGGTTGGCATCGTGATTTCCATTCCGGTAATTCCGGTATTCTTAAAGGCGATTGCTGCAATTGTTTTTTCAGCATCCGCGAATCTGCTCCTTCATAAATGGGAGCGGAAAAAGGGAAACGGGCAGAAATGATAAAAAAGAAAGGAAAAACGGAAATTTTATGGATAATACGAAGATAATGGGTCAGGTTTTGGAGTTTTTGAATCAATGGTTTGCAGAGAATAAGCAGTGGATTACGGATACCAGCGACAAAATCTGGGAGCTGGCAGAAATCAGATTTGAAGAGTTCCGGTCGATGGAGGTTCTTGTGGAGCAGTTTAAAAAGCATGGTTTCACAATACGCACGAACCTGGTGAAGGGGTTACCGACAGCATTTGTTGCAGAATGGTCCAATGGGGATGGTCCTGTGATTGGAACTATTGGCGAGTATGACGCGTTACCGGGACTGGGCTATGAGATTAAGCCGGTGAAAACGCCGAACGGGAGGAACGGACATGGCTGCGGACATAACCTTCTGGGAACAGGAAGCATGGCTGCCGCTATCGGGGCGGCAAAGGCCATGGAAAAGTTCGGAATTAAAGGAACAATCCGGTATTTTGGCTGTCCGGCCGAGGAAAGCGGCGGAGGCAAGGTATTTATGGTCCGCGACGGAGTTTTTGACGGTCTGGATGCCATTGTGAGATGGCACCCGATTAATGCCACCTTTGTCAGTGTATCGCCATCGCTTGCGAGAACCTCCATTCATTATAGATTCCATGGAAAGTCAGCCCATGCGGGTGTGACACCTCACCTGGGGAGGAGCGCCCTGGATGCAGCTCTTTTGATGGATGTGGGGGTAAATTATCTGAGGGAACATATTTTACCTGATGTGAGGATTCATTCCGTGATTACCAATGGAGGAAGGACGCCCAATACGGTTCCGGAGGAGGCTGAAATCTGGTACTATGTCCGTGCGCCCCGGAAAAATGATGTGGACGATGTGGTGAAAAGGATGGCGAAGGTTGCAGAGGGAATGGCCATGGCGACAGAGACCACAGTGGAGATTAAAGAAGATAATGGAGGGGTGGCAGAAACACTTCCCAATCGGGCTCTTTGTGACAGGATGCTGATAAACTTAAACCGTGTGGGAGCTCCGGTGTTTACAGACGAGGAAAAAGCCTTTGCAAAACAGATGAATGAGGGGCTTACGGAAGAGGCAAAGGCAAAATCCCTCCGCATATATGGAATTACGGATCCGGAGATTGGAAAGCTGGATCTTTACGACCAGATTTGCCAGGAACAGGGAGAAGGAAAGATTACACCGTATTCCACGGATTCCGGCGATGTTAGCTGGCAGGCTCCTATGTGCCAGATGTTCGCTGTCGGTCAGACCATTGGGACATCGAACCATTCCTGGCAGCAGACCGTATGTGCCGGTATGAGCATTGGTCATAAAGGCATGCTCTGCGCCGGAGAAACCTTAGCGATGACTGCCCTGGATATCATGACAGATGCAGATCTTCTTGCGAAGGCGAAGGAGGAATACAACGCACAGGTTAAGCGGTTCCCGTATAAGAATCCCCTGCCGCCGGATCTGATGCCCGGGATGTAGAACCGGACGAAAATTGCCTTACAAGCTTTAAGCAGAAAACTTGATGAGGTGTTAAAAGTTGAGAACGGAAAAGAAATGCTTTTACTTCGAGTGCATAGTCTGGAAAACGAAGTAAGGAGACTGAGAGCAAAAATTGAAGCAATAACATAAACGAAACAGCTCACCGTAAGGAGCAAGAAAACCCCGGAGGACGCGACCTTCCGGGGTTTTCGATTCTTTGAAACTTATGATGTACGCCCCTTGTTAAGTGAAGTAAATACGTTAAATGTACCTGCCTCCGGACCAAGAAAGGCGCCCTGAAAGAGCCACTGCTAAGAGAAGGAGACAGCCCCCTCCTTTTTGGTATTGTTTTGCGGGCGAGATGAAACGCTGATGGTGGGAGGTTTGGGAATCTCCAGACACTGGAAAATGTTTATTTGGAGCGGCGTGGGTTTGGAATGGAATTTTCTGGCGTGGCTGTCGTCATTAAGCTGGGCGCTTTCCAGAGAGTCAAACTCCCGGATTACATCAGAGGCAGTAAGCCCCAGCGTGAAGGTACGGCGTTCTATTGCATGAAAGACCAGAATTTTTATGAAAATAAGATTCTGAAGGGCGTACAGTACCTTTCTGGGTTTTAGTTTTTTATATATGAAGTTTAAATCACACGGAAGGAACAAGTTGAAAAAATGATTTTGGAGCCGCTCAAGATAAAGATAGCGTTCCAGGATCTGTTGTGGCGGAGCCGAAAGATTTGAGACGAGGATCTCTCTTGGCTCCGCGCTGCCCGCAGAGGAGCGCTGACTGACGCCTGGAAAGGGGCGCAGGATTATCACTGTCTTGTTTTCAAAATTTCGGGTACGGAAGCCCAGGGTATTATAGTCATGAAACACACCACTGGATTTGGAATAGGTGAGGACACGATAACTGTCTGTAAAAAAGTCGGAAAGTTCAGACTCTCTGAGACGACAGATATAACGGCTTGTTTCCGGATGGAAGGCATCGCATTGTCTGAGGAGTCTGTAACTGTCAGAAATAAAAACATCATCCGCAGAATGTGGAGAGTAATGCTTGTAGCTCTGCTTCATGAAACAAAGGTCTACGGGTGTATTTTGCCTGTCCAGGAGGATTAGGATTACCGCACCGTCGGATATTTTCGGAAGGTTACTGTTTTTCGTGTAATAAATGTATTGATAAAGGGGCAAAGAGGAACGTCCGGAGTTTAACAGGCTGGCGCGAACGATCAGACGGTCGGACAGGAGCATCAGTGCGGCATCAAGAAGCTCCTGCGTTAGGGTGACAGAAAAGGGAAAGGAATATTGATTTAAAAAGTCCGAAAAGGAAAAGGAGGCGTCTTCATTAACTGAATAGTAGATGAGGAGTGCGGTAACTGCTTTACTTACAGAAATATCCATTTTCCGGTACTGGACCAGATCAGACAAAAAACGTTCGATTCCCATGTCCTCCAGCATATGGGAAAGAAGAAGAGAAGCCCCGTATTTTTTTGTAGGAAGAAGGCATAAAAGCTCAGGATCAAGAGAATCGTTTGCTCCGTTTAAGACATCCACCAGTGCATGCAGAGTTTTCATTTCAAGATTTTCCAGTTGCCCCAGATTTGCCAGCACTTTATGGTGAATTTTTCCCTGGATCCGTTCACTTTGAACAAGCTGGATATACGTGTATTCTTTATTCTTTGTTTTCACCTTCGTCTTTTTTATCCACATAAAAACAGTTTCCTTTCGCAGATGGCTTCTGTATGCATGCGCCGGGTACTTCTGCCTGTTAGTATAATACATTCACAGTGAACAATGCAAGTGGGAACAATTCCTGCCCAGGATAAACTTATAGATTTGTTACAATTAACACCCACGCCAGAGTTTCTTTCGTTTTACGGCAACTAAGGCGTGGGTGTGAAACAATGCCATGATACTGGGGGCAAAGTCCTCGAAACAGTAACCCTTCATGCGTTTGTTGTGTGGAATCATAGATTTCTCTTGATGAGGCAAAGGCGATATGATAAAATAACACCATATGTCCGGTTAATGGAAAGATAGCCGGATTGCCAAAGAAAAAGTAAGGCGTTGATTTAAAAGACTTCCCCAAAGGGCACAGATTTTAGAATTAGGAGGTAGTATCATGACGATTGAAAAAGCGAAAAACGACGGTGAACTTCTGATTACTTTAACGGGCAGGCTGGATACGGCAACGGCTCCCTGGCTTGATTCAGAGCTTAAGAGCAGCATAGATGGCATCACAAAACTCACATTTGATTTTGAACGGCTTGAATATATTTCATCTGCAGGGCTGCGTATCCTTCTGGCATCACAAAAAATTATGAACAGACAGGGGAAAATGGTGATACGCCATGTGAATGAAACGATTATGGAAATTTTTGAAGTGACTGGATTTTCTGATATTCTATCCATAGAAGAATGAAAGCGTTAAGGGTATGTTGTCGCATTTTTTGTTTTGGGTATTTCTCATAAAGTATAAGGGAAGTCTCTGTGACGACAGGGAAAATGAAGAATGGAACTTAAACAAAATGAGCAATTTTTAAAAAAGGCCTATAACAGGGCATTGATTCCGTGTATTCTGTCTGTGTTGAGCGGCAATGTGAACATTCTCGCAGACGGGATTATCGTGGGTCAAAAGCTTGGAACAAACGCTCTTGCCGCAATTAACTTCAGTCTGCCAGTGTATCTGGTGCTGTGTATTGCCGGTTCGTTTTTGGTGTCGGGAATGGCAATCTGTGCATCAGAAGCCATTGGGAGAAATCAGATGGACAGGGCACGGAAATTATATCAGATGTCTGTTTTCTGGTGCATAGCCACATCTGCATTTATCACGGTTTCCGGGCTATTTTTTTTGCCGCAGCTCTCAGGGCTCCTCTGCCCGGACGAAAATATAAGGCCCCTGGCAGCAGACTATATAGGAGTAACCCTTGCCGGAGCGCTGCCTAAAATTTTAATTTACATACCTTTCTGGTTCTTGCGTCTGGATGGAAGGAATGGGCAGGTTACAGTTATGATGTTTATAATGGGTGTGGGAAACGTTGTGCTGGATCTGCTTTTTCTTCATGTATTTAACCGGGGAATGTCGGGTGTGGCGCTGGCAAGTGTTCTGTCTACCGCTCTGGCCTGCATGCTGGGTTTTATACGGCTTTGCGGCAGAAAGAGCAGTTTCCCGTTCGGTTTTTGCATTCGGGCAGAAGGGGTGAGCTTTTTGGATATTGCAAAAGCAGGCAGTCCTTCGGCGGCAAACAATCTGTTTCAGACCATGCGGGTATCGGCAGTTAATGCATTATTGCTCCACTACTGTGGCACTGAAACAGTGGCGGCGTTCACAGCAATAAACTGTATTTCTGCATTTGGAGAAAGTGTAACCGGCGGAGTTCCGCAGGCAGCTTCGGCAATGTTAGGCATCTATCACGGCGAACATGATAACGAAAGTATCCGTCTGTTAATGAAACGGCAATTAAAAAGCGGAATTCCCTGTGCACTTGTTTTTTCGGTGATAATTATTCTGGGGGCGGATCTGATCTCGGCGGCATATGGGCTTGGTATTTCGCTGAGGTTTGCCTTTATCTGCCTGTCATCAGGAATTATTCCCGGACTCATTAATTGTGTATTGTCAAGCTTTTACAATATTTCGGGTTCTAATACATGGGCGAATCTGATCATCTTTTTCAGAGTGTTTGCAATGTCTGGTTTAAGTCTTTTCACTCTGCTTTATTTTGACCGGAGCCCGTGGATGTTTTTGTTTTTCGGAGAATTTCTGACATTGCTTTTCTGGTTTGCGGCAACAGGGGTTTCACATGGAGATAAGTCGAGGTTTCTTTTGCTGGACCGCTCCCTTGAACAGTCGGGCCGCGTAATAAATTTTTCTGTGGACGGAGACGCAGAAAGTATCTGCGGTGCCTCAGAAAAGATAACGGATTTTTGTGCTGACAATGGAATGTCGCCCGGACAGACCATGCGTATCAGTCTTGCCATGGAAGAGATCATGACGCTTATCGCCGGTAAGAATGAAAGGACTGTTGAATTTGACCTGCGCGTATATTTCCTTCAGGGTGTTATTGGCATACGCATCCGTTATGGAGGAGAGGACTTCAACCCGCTGGCATATACGGATAATGATATGGAATATATGGGGATTCAAATGATTGAAAATATGTGTGAGCAAACGTTTTATCAACGTACATTTGGAACTAATACGGTGCAGATTTTTGTGGAGGGGGGAATTTCCGCATAATGAAAACGGATTACGGACGGCTGGGGCGCGAATCTCTGAAACGCCTTGAAGCATCTGCATCGGATGTGGATAAAGCGCAGACAAAATTTCTCTTTGACTGGCTGGATGAAAACCGTGATACGGAATTTGGAAGACGATATGGCTTTGAGGAAATAGGTTCCGTCCGGGAATATCAAAAAAAGGTTCCGCTCTCGACTTACGAGGACTATGCCCGTGACATTGAACGGATGATCGCAGGAGAAAAAAATATTCTGACTGCATGCAGCGCGGTTTATTTCTGTATAAGCTCCGGGACTGTCTGTGATGAAAAATATATTCCACTTACGGAATATGATCTGGAGGCGCATTACATTTTTATGTATGGTGCGGTTTTCGGACAAATACGGGAGTATTATAAAAATCTGCCTGAATCAAAAATTTTCGGAAAGATATTTCAGACTGGAGAGTTCGCGAAAACATATATGCCCAACGGCATAATGAATGGAATCCGTTCGGGCTGCATCTATCAGTGGCTGGACAGAGAGGGAAAATTTGACGCTTCTGATTACTGTGTTCCAAAAGAGATACTGTTTCCTGACACGCTGGAGGATTTGTTATATGTCAAGGTGAGGTTCGCGCTTGCGGAGAGAGAACTGACAGCAATACACAGCGTTTTTATAAATCGTGTTGCGGGAGTGATCGAGTATATTCTTCATAACTGGGAGCTTCTGCTTCATGATATGGAGTATGGTACAATCAGCGTTTCCCTTTCAGCAGACCAGAGAGCATATCTTGCAGCAAGGCTGCAGCCCGATCCCGGACGTGCAAAAGAGCTTCGAAAGATTCCGTGTGAGGATTTACAAAAGGGGATCATAAAAAAGATATGGAAAAATATAAAGTATATCCTCGCGATTGGCGGCGACAGTTTTTATTATTATACGAAAAAGATGAAAGAATACGCGGACGGGGTTCCCATACATTATTTTATCTATGCTGCTTCGGAAGGCGTGTTTGGGCTGGCTCAGAACGTAGGTGTTTCTGATCAGTATATTCTGCTTCCGGAATCGGTTTTCTTTGAATTTATTCCCGAGGGCAACGATCGTACGCCGGTACTCATGGGGGAGGTGGAGACCGGAAGAAAATATGAGCTTGTCATTACAAACCGTTCGGGGCTTTATCGCTATAGAATGGGAGATGTTGTCAAGGTCATCGGACTGCATGGAAAGGCCCCGGTTGTAAAATTTTGCTACCGGAGAAATCAGGTGATAAACATTGCAGGAGAAAAGAGTAACCAGCAGCAGCTTGATATGGCGGTAAGACGCTTTGCGGAGCTTTCCGGCATCGATGTGAGGGGATATTGCGTCAGCGAATATTTTTCGAAAATGGCACCCGGATATCTGTTTTATATGGAATGTGAAAAAAATCCTCAGAATGCGGAAAAAATTTTTGAAACATGCATGTGCGAGGCAAACTCTGAATATAAGTCGTGCCGGAATATGCATGAGATCGAACCTTTACATATTGAGTATCTGCGGGAGGGAAGCTTTAAACGTTATGAGCAAATGCTTGCCAAAAGAGGAAAAGCGACAGCACAGAGCAAAGTACCGCTTTTTTTGAATACAAGAGAAAAGGAAATGTTTTTTGCGGCACAAACCACAGACAGGGAGGAAAAGCTATGAAAAAGCTCACTGGTATTGCGGGCAGGCTTACCATGGGGGTGATTCTTTTTGGAATATTATTGGGAGTGGTATGCATTACGGTCGGATATCTTGAGTTTACCACGGTGCTTGAGCAGCAGTATAACGATTCGGCATATGAGATTGCAGAAACGGCGAGAGCGTTCTTAAATCCGGACAAATTTGAACAGTATCTTGAAACAGGGCAGACGGATGAAGAGTATGAGAGCATTTTAGCGGAACTGGATGCCCTTACTGATGCGACGAATGTCACTTTTATCTATGTTGCAAAGGTCAGCGAAGATTACAAGACACTTACGTACATTTACGATACGGTCAATTCTGGTACGGGCTTCAGTCGCTATCCCCTCGGTTATACGGCATCAGATCTCGATGAACAGTATACGGAAAACGTAATGAAAATCATGACGCAAGGCGGACGGGCCGAAAAATATCTGTATACGTATTCCAAAGAATCGGGTGCACATACAACCGCTGCCATTGATGTAAAAAATTCCAATGGAGATATCATCGCCATGCTTTGTGTTGAAAAGCCGATGACGCGCCTGGTGGCAGCTCGTAATACGTATGCTCTGCACGTTGTCTTATGGACGCTTGTGCTGATGCTGCTGTTCATTTTCGGATATACAGTGATTCTGCGGCGCCATGTCATAAAGCCGATTTTAACCGTTACCGATGAGGCGAAACGCTTCGCTGAGACAAATACCCCGTCCAGTCATTTACAGAGCATAAAGCAAAAGGACGAGATCGGGATTCTTGCCAGGGCGGTTGGCAAAATGGAACACGACATTGCTGAGTATACCGAAAATCTTACTGCGATTACTGCGGAAAAGGAACGCGTGAATACTGAGCTTTCCGTAGCCACACGTATTCAGGCAAATATGCTGCCAAGTATTTTTCCGCCCTTTCCTGAACGAAAAGAGATAGATATTTTTGCAATGATGCATCCCGCGAAAGAGGTGGGCGGGGACTTTTACGATTTCTTTATGGTAGATGACAGGCACCTTGCTATCGTCATGGCGGATGTATCGGGCAAAGGTGTTCCGGCAGCGTTATTCATGGTGATCGGCAAGACCCTGATTAAAGATCACACGCAGCCGGGAAAGGATTTAGGAGAGGTGTTTTCAGAGGTAAATTCTCTTTTGTGCGAATCCAACAGCGAGGGACTTTTTATCACGGCGTTTGAAGGTGTTCTGGATCTTGTGACCGGGGAGTTCCGGTATGTTAATGCCGGCCATGAAATTCCCTTTGTCTGCAAAAAGGGAGAAGGCTTCCGGCCATACAGAATCCGGGCAGGATTTGTGCTTGCCGGCATGGAGGGAATACATTATAAATGTGGTTCCATACAGTTAGAGCCTGGGGATAAAATATTCCAGTATACCGACGGAGTGACGGAAGCTACCAATCAGCACAATGAGCTGTATGGCATAAAGCGGCTGGAAAAAGTACTTGATGGGAATAAGGACTGTACGCCGGCAGAACTATTGCCACGTATTAAAGAAGATGTCGAACAGTTTGTGGGAGAAGCACCGCAGTTTGATGATATTACAATGCTTTGCATGGAATTTAAACACCGGATGAATGAAGACGTGGCAAAGGAATAGGATAAGAGAGCAGGAGGTGTTACTGTGAAAGAACTGACCATAGACGCCAGGGTGGAGAACATAGAAAAGGTTACAGCTTTTGTGGATGAGCAGTTGGAAATTCTGGGATGCTCGGCAAAGACACAAATGCAAATTGACATAGCGATTGATGAGCTGTTCGGAAATATAGCGCACTATGCTTATCATCCGGGAAGCGGGCCGGCCACAGTGCGTGTGGAGGTACAGGAAGCGCCGTTCAGTGTTGTGATTACATTCATAGATCACGGAATTCCGTATGACCCACTGGAAAAAGAAGATCCGGATATTTCCCTGTCCGCAGAGGAGCGCCCGATCGGCGGACTCGGTATTTACATGGTAAAAAAAAGCATGGACGATATTACCTATGAATACAGGAACGGGCAAAATATTTTGCGGATCAAGAAGAAGATGTGATACCTGAAATCCGCTCATTTTCGGAATAGAAATGGCTCCCCATGGAAAGCAGGCAGAAGCCGCGGGCTTCAGAAGATAACATGGATAAGGAATGATAAAAAAAGGGAGCGGGATATGCGGCGGCACGGATTGATGGCGCCGGAAACAACGAGGAGGGAAAAGGAATGGGCTTTTTGCAACAGTTTCTGGATAAGAAAAAAATTTGTATTCAGTGTCATAACAATCCGGATTCGGATACACTGGCCTCCGCTTATGGGCTGTATTGTTTTTTTACAGATAGAGGAATCGAAACGGAGATTATTTACAGTGGTATCAAAAAAATTGAAAAGTATAATCTTCTTTACATGATAGAGCATTGTGAAATTCCGGTCCGCTATGTAAAGGAGCTTCCTGAAACAGAACTTCTGCTGATTGTTGATGGCCAGTATGGGCAGGGAAATGTGAAGAAATTCTGTGCACCGGAGATTGCAGTGATAGACCATCACATATGCGTACAGGAGGAGAATGAGAGAACACGGATTGACTCCAGTTACCAAAGCTGTTCCACGATTATCTGGGAACTGCTTGAAGAGGAAGGATATCCGGTAAACGCAAATGAAAAGCTTTGCGTGGCTCTTTTGTTTGGTTTATTTATAGATACGGCATCCTTTTATGATTTATATGGCGATAAGGACATAAAAATGAGGCTGGCTCTCAGCGGCGAATATCCTCTTTTTGACAGATTAATCAAGTCCTGCATGACAGTGGCGGAATTGATGATTGTCAGTGATGCGATGTATAATCATTATTTTGAATATGACAAAAAATTCTCTGTGATATCCGCCTTGAAATGTGATCAGTCCATCCTTGGTATTATTGGAGATTTTGTGATACAGGTGGATATCATTCTGGTAAGCTTTGCGTATACAGAGATAAACGGAGGCTATCAGATATCCATAAGGAGCTGCGATAATAAGATTTTGGCCAATCGGCTTGCCGAATTACTGTGTGAAGGAATTGGTTCTGGCGGGGGACATGCCCAAAAGGCTGGCGGCAGAATTTCAATAGAAAAATATGTGGAGAAATACGGCAGGGAAGATTTTTTTGATTTTGTTATTCGAAAGCTGAACGAATATATACCAGATGCAGCGCCTTCTTGCCCGGAATGATTGTGGTGTCTGCCTTATGAAGATTTCGTATAAAAATGCTTATGAAAACAAGTTTTCAACGCTTTTTTCGCTCTAAATCTTCGCATGGCTGAACTGTTACAAAAAAATAAAAAAAGGCTTTGATTTTTATTGACAAAAAGCACCTTACATTTTATAGTAACTTTGTTGAGAAAACAATGTAACTGCTGGTGGATGGATGCGCTTGCGTTCAGCCAGAAACTGGTTACTATTCACAGGGGGTATCTTCTTGGCCGTCTTGGGGCGGACAAGAAACATTGGGTGTCCGCCCGATGCGAAAAAACGGACGAAAATTGCTTTATAAGCAAGTTTGACGTCTATTTTCGCCCGATTTTCCCCGCCCCGTGGACGATAACGGAAATGCAGGCAAGCTATTTGGTAAAGCGTAAGCGTGGCAGAACACTAAGACAATTAGCAGTTACGAAATGGCTTAAAAAACGAGCACATAGGAGGAATCGTACAAATGGACGCAGGGATGCTTTTGGTAACAGGGGGAATTATACTTGTAATTGCATTGCTCATTGGCATGGGAGCATGGACGGTATACCGCAATTACAAAGAGCAGAGCAGGCTTTTAAACCGTGCTCACGAGATGACTGGGACAGCTAACGCAGTAATCAGTGAGCTTGTGGAGGTCCGTCGCAGAAACCGTTCTTTCCGCTGGAAAAATGAGTATCCAGTTTTATCTTATCAGGTGGACGGAAAGAATTATACTGTGCATTTAAAATTTGCGGAGGCCAGAAAAGGTAAATATTCACTGGGCGGAGAGTATACCGTACGCTATGTTCCGGGAGAGCCGGAGTGCTGCATTGTGGATGAGTTCCGCAGTAAGATGCAGAAGAGCCGCACGGGGAACCTGATTGGCCTGGTAATTCTGGTAATCCTTTTAATTAATATTCTGACCAGTACAGTGACCTTGTTTTTATAGACGTGAAGGTACCGGACCATTACGACATGAGAAAAGGATGGGTGTGTTTGTCTCTGAAAGGAGAGGCGGATGCACCCATTTTTTTCTGGGACCATGGTTTCTTTTCCACATATATCTATAAATAGAAGGAACATGAAAGGAGAAGGATACTGTGGCAATTTATGTGGTAAAACCGGGAGACAGTGTCGATACCATTTCAGGAGATTTTGGCATTCCCGTCAGGGAATTGATCTGGGCCAATCAACTGGAATACCCATACCGTCTGGCTGTGGGCCAGGCGCTTTATATTCCGGGGCCTGCAAAGGGAGATGAAGGAGTACAGCCGTTATACTCATTTGGATATGCCTACCCTTTTATCAATGAGACAGTGCTTCGGGAAACACTTCCCTATCTGACCGCACTTTATGTATTTTCTTATGGCTTTACAGAAGAGGGGGAGCTGGTTCCTCCAGGAACGGATGATACATGGATGATTCAGGAGGCGAAACAGCGTGGAGTACATCCGGTTCTGGTATTGACACCGCTGGGGGCCGATGGAAGATTCAACAATAATCTGGTTACAACCGTGGTGGAAAATCCGGATGTACAGGAGCGCCTCATATGGAACCTTGGGCGGACCATGCAGGAAAAGGGGTTTCAGGGACTGGATATTGATTTTGAGTATGTGGAGGCCGCAGACCGTGAGGGCTATGCGGCCTTTGTGGGACGCGTGCGGCAGGTCATGAATCTGTTTGGTTATTCAGTAACTGTGGCCCTGGCTCCCAAAACGTCTGCCGGCCAGCCAGGGCTTCTTTATGAAGGAATTGATTACAGTCTCCTGGGGCAGGCGGCCAACCGGGTGATGTTAATGACGTATGAGTGGGGGTATACATACGGTCGGACCGGATTATGGTAGTGATTCTGTCTGATTTTATTTATTTTCTGGTAATCTGGGGTAAAAGTGGAGCGTGAAATTTGCAGATTCGCGCTGCCCTTTTTTCGTCCGCTCGGTCTTTCGGTATTCAACACGATCAAGAACCTCTTTGAGTACTGCATTTTTCGTTTCAACATCATCCGTACTCCAATACACATCGGCGATATGCCTGACGGCGGGAATAAAGTTTCGATTAGCCTGCTCATGGGCCAGAGCTGTATCCTGTTCCTTCTGAAGGTGATTTCGTTCCGTTTGTATGTCCGCCTTCTTCTTTTCCAGGGCTTCCCTTCGCTCCTTAAACGTGCTTAAGGAGTAGATTCCCTGTTCCAGAAGATCATAAGTGCTGGAGAGCTGTTTCTCTATCTGGTCTCTTTTGGATGAAAGGGCTTTTATGTTGTTTTGCAGCAGATCGAGGGTCTGTGTCATATCTTCGGAAACATCCTCCGGCCATTCCAGCTCGTATTCCCGGCTCCATTCCCGTAAGCCTTCCATGATCCTTTCCTCAATCAGGTGAAGAGGAGAAGATATGTTATCACAGGTATTGTTTGGACAGCGCAGGATGGCATATCTGTCCCTGGTATTGCTGATTTGACGGCTCATGAGAGTGCCGCATTTCTGGCAGTACAGAAGGCCGCTTAAGGGGTTGCGGAGGGCGTTTGGGGCTCCAAAATGTATGGTCTTTTTATTCTTCCGGATGTCTTGGGCGGCATTGTAAATGTCCTGTGATATAATGGGAGTGAAGCGGCCCCGGACTTTTGGGCAGTGCTCGTTTTTACGGCGGCTTTTGATGATGGTGTTTCCTGCGAAATTCTTTTGCTCTTTCCGCCAGCTCCATCGCTGATATCCGGTGTAAACGGGGTTATGTAAAATATCCAGGATGCTGGCAGAGGACCACTTGCCGCCGGTTCGTGAGGCTATATGAAGGGTATTTAACCGGTCACGGATTTGATAAGAGCCAAAGCGCCGGTAAGAGCCGTCAGCCTGAAGTTCTCCGGCGGTGTACAGGTGAAAAATCATACGTACAATTTTTGCCTCGTCCTCCACAATTTCCAGAGTGTAACCTTTGTCGCCCTTATGTTTCACCTTTTCATATCCGTACGGCGCTGTGCCGGCAATATACCAGCCGTCATTGAAAGCGGCAATGCGTCCGGTCTGGATCCGGCGGTTGATGGTTTTGTATTCCCGGCGGCTCATGAAAAGGCTGAATTCAAAATACTCCTCGTCAAATTCATTATTGGGGTCATAGGTCTTTGAAGGAGTAATAATCTTTGTGCCGCTGAATTTGAAGGCTTCGGCTACGGTGCCCTGGTCCTTTGTGTCGCCGCGGGCGAGACGTTCCACCTCCATGACCACCACGCTTTCCCATTTTCCCTGCATGACTTCCAGGAGAAGCCGCTGCATTTGAGGGCGGGCGGCGATGGTTTCTCCGGAAACAAGTTCCTTATAGACA
>ERZ808051.920-NODE-920-length-24163-cov-10.060948_pt1 | contig 24163 bp, 21 predicted proteins | sample MGYA00380199_ERZ808051 | MGnify/ENA primary metagenome ERZ808051 (study PRJEB31490, sample SAMN06133391) | mouse gut metagenome | isolation source: J11 | host: mice | place: China: Chengdu | collected 2015-05 ...
CCCTGATGGGGTTTTATCACTGATGCATTCTCTTTAGAATTTTCAGGGTTGCATTACTGTTCATTTGTCAAGGTGCTGATTGCTTTGCTGCTTGTCTGATTCGTGACAGCTTAGTTAGTTTATCACAAGCTGGAATATTTTGTCAAGCACTTTTTTAACTTTTTTATTTCATTTTTCAAATGATCCAAAAGTCTTTTGCCGCCTGTCCTGCATCAGCATTTCTCAGCGACGTGTTTTATCATACCATCCTCTTTCGCAGTTGTCAACATCTTTTTTCATTTTTTTCCAACTTTTTTTCCGGCTTTATTTCAACCCTTTCTGAACATCTGTTTTCCGCCGCCGTACAGACGGCGGGAATGATTTTTTCAAACACGCTCTATTACAGGACTTTTTTCAGCAGCTCGATCAGGTAATTGGAATAGTAAATCAGCGTGAGAAAGCGGCTCTGTTCTACCTGCCCTGTCACCCACTTGTTCAGATCCATCACGTCAAAGACCCCGACCAGCAGGAAAGCCAGCCATATCACAAAAACGGACTCCGCAAACCCGAGCACAGCCCCCGCGAGCTTGTCCGCCAGCTTTCCGACCGGAAGCGCCCGGACTAGCTTGAAAGTCTCTGTCAGGAATCGAACGACTTTGTGGATGACCTGAATCAAAACCAGCAGGGCAAGTGCCATGATCACCTGCATATAGCGCTTCTGCATAAAGCTTCCGATGCCTTTTGCCACCACTACGACCACCAGTATTCCCAGTATGCAGGATATAATGCGTATGACACTCTCCAAAAGTCCCCTTTTCCACCCCCATACCGTCCCCGCAGACAATGTAAGTACTACTATGATAAAAAGAATATTGATTTCCAAATATGTCCCTCCCCTTTGTGTGCATAAACCGAAAAATAAAGAGTCTTTTTCACCCTTGTCAATGAAGTTAATGAAGCTGTATTGTCTGTATGGCCTCCTCTGTGACGAGCGTGTGCTTCGATATGTTCCTGCCCGGGATGAAACACAGGACCCTCTCCTCGAAGATTCCATGGTATTTGAGTTTTTCGCCCCAGTCATAGATCAGGCACTCATTTTCATTGTATATGATGACACCTGACGCATCAAATATGATCTCTTTGTATTCCATGTCAAACGGGATCTCGCTGACTTTCTTGCCGTTGATATCGTAGATTTCGACGCGGTATGCTGTCTCCGCCGCAGTGTTGAAGAACACGAGCCCTACGTGGTCCTCATCGCAGAACACGCTCTGCACTTCCTCTGATATCATGGTCTCTGACAGGCTTTCCGGCTTTTGCCTGCCCCTGAAAAACATCCTGCGGTTATCCGCTGCGGCAAACACGGTGTCATTTCCCATGAAGTGCACGATCGGTATCACTGCTTCCGGGTACACATAGCCGCTGACGAAATTGTCAGTATAGTTCTGTCCCACTGACGAAAAATTGTAAAAACCGATGTTGGATACCATTTTGCCTTTTTCAACTTTTATATAAGAAACCGCGACCAGACTGCCGTCGCTTGCGATATCGATCGCTATGGGATATCCCGAATTGCTCATTCTGGTCTTGAAGTCTGCAAACGCTTCCCCGGTGGCAGCATTGTACAGATAGATCGATGTGACTGGCGAATCGTCCAGTACAGCCGCCACGATGCCGTTGGCGGACACGCTGAAATCCCTTAGCGGCATCGTGGTCTCCACTGTCCCGATCACGCCCTGTGTGTCTGCGACATAGATCCTTCTGCCATTGTAATCCCCGACTGCCACTGTCTTTCCGCAGGTTCTGATCTCCGGATTCTGCATCTCGTATGTCTGGTTCCAGATGGTCTTTCCCTTTAGATCCGTACAGTTCATACCGTCATTGCTGTATGTAAAGAGTGTGCCGCCAAGATCGAAGCTTTTGGACTCCGAAGCCCTGACCCACGCATTTTGCTGTATCACTTCATAATCGATATAAACTTTATTTTTATAATTGATGTAAGATCCGACTACGACCACTGCTGCGAGCGCCAGGACCGACAGAACAGAATACAGCCTGACTTGTCTGTGCCTCGCCAGCATGTTGTCCATCGACTTTTTCTCACTGTCATGCTCTTTTTCCTTGCCCTTGTTCTCTTTCCCACCTTTTAACAGGTATTGATTTCTGTTAAAATCCTTTATTTCCGCCATCAGCATACCTCATTTACCGCTCACAAAAATACTGTATCTCCCCAGCCATGCCCTCATGCGCACAGCTGAACAGATACAGTATAACATTATTTTCATGGAAGTAAAAGCTTTTGTCCATAAAGAATATTATTGGGATCGTCTATATTGTTCCACCTGCAGATCTCATCTACGCGGGAATAGTCCCCGTATATATCGTAGCATATGGTCCTGAGCGTATCACCTCTGCGGACGACATAGTACTGCGGGACGGGTGTCTGATCCTGGACCGGCTGTGCGGGCGGCTCTGTCTCCGCTGCTTCCTCCTGTGCGGGCGGCTGCGGTTCATCAGCCACGGCGGGCGGCTGCGCCAATGCCTGTGTTGCCTCCGGTGTCTCCCCGGACGGCTGTGCCGGATCCTGCGCCGTTGACGGTTCTTGTTCGGATGGTTCTTGTTCAGACGCTTCTTGATCAGATGGTTCCTGATCAAACGGTTCTTGTGCAGGCGGTTCTAGTTCGGAATCTGACGGTTCTGCTGCCGCTGTGTGCGGCTCCTGCGGCGCTGTTTCTGCGAACGGCGCCTTTTCCTGCGGCGCATATTGCTTTGCGGTCCCGCTTTCTGCCTGCACATCCTGCTGCATCACGGAAACGGGCAGTGACTGGTCTGCATCTGTGCCCGATGCATGCTGCAGAAAGGAGGTGTTCTCCTCGATAAACGCCATGCAGTAATCGATATTGTCCTGCATGTTCTGCATTTTGCTGTAATTGTTCATGGAAATGATACCGTACGCCATGACACACACGACAAATCCAAGGCACAGAACATTCATGACATTCCACATGAAACTGACCTTTGCCTCCTCCCTGTTGTACGCCTGCGTGATCCTGCTCAGCTGCGCCGCGTCGCCCACACTGTTCCTCGCGCGCGTGTCCTGTTCTGTCGGGGACAATATCACGCTGCCCGTATCGTTCTCCCTTGTAGTGTTCCACTCCACCAGATAATTCTGCATCTCCTCATTCTGGTCATAGTATATGTAAAAGTCGTCCAGGATCACTCTGGTGCTGCGCAGCGTCAGCTCAAGACGCAGCCTGGAATCCTTGTTGAGGCTCACATTCGCATTTCCTATGTAGGAGCACGAGGGAAAATACGTGTTGTTCAGCTGCTGGATCCTGTCACTGCCGCCGTCTGAAACTGCTGCCCCGGATATCACGATCCTGTATCTGCCGTTCTCCTCGATCGATCTGCCATAGAGCGCGATCTCCTGCTGCACTGTACTCTCTATCTGACAGTCCTGCTGATAGTCCTGGCTCTCTCCCAGTCTCTTTCTGCCCTTTAGGGACACATTCTGCGGAGTGTTCGACAAGAGCTTTTTCATGAATGTATGTACATAATCTTCGAGATACAGGATATAGATCCCCTCCGGAGCCCCTATCGTCCGTGTGTTTACAGGGATGAAACCCTGCGCGTTTGTGTGTATATTTGTTTGCTTGTCCATCTCGGCATCACCTTTGCATCCTTTCGTATTAAGATCTTTGAGCTATCAATGCTATCTTAACACTTCCCGCATGAGGAATCTGTCGAAATGCGTCAGCCCTGAAAAAAATTGTGCTGCCGGCGGCGCAGCGCAAAGAGCCGCCGGCTGATCCGATCTGCCGGCGGCTCCTGAGCGTCTGGTATGTATTATTGGTTTGTATTAATTGTAGAACTTGTAAATGGTCGTCGTCTTATATGGCCTGTCCGGTCCGTATACGACATCCTGGAATTCCGGCTGATTGATCGCATCGGGGAAGCACTGTGTCTCCAGGCAGAGACCGCTTCTCCTGTCGTACGCTGCCCCGCCCTTTCCGGTCTCCGGCTTGATGCAGTTGCCTGCGTAGAACTGCAGACCCGGCTGGTCTGTGTACACGTCCATCTTCCTGCCTGTCGTCGGTTCCTCCACAGAGGCTGCCTTTCTGAGTGACCCGTCAAAGTCGTCGAGCGCGAAGTTGTGGTCGTAGCCTTGTCCATACCCCAGCTGCACGTCGTCTGCGTCGATGTCGTCCCCGATGGTCCGCATCGTCCTGAAGTCAAACGGTGTGCCTGCCACCTCCACAAGCTCCCCGGTCGGGATCAGACGCTCATAGACCGGTGTGTAGTGCGAAGCGTGAATGCAGATCTTATGTGCCTCGATATTGCCGCTGTCATGCCCTGCCAGATTGAAATATGTGTGGTTGGTCATGTTGATCAGGGTTTTCCTGTCACTTGTCACGTCGTAATCGATCCTGAGTCCGTTGTCATCGGTGACTGTGTATGTCACCTGGACTTTTCTGTTTCCGGGAAATCCCATAGACCCGTCCTCGTCATTGATCGTAAACACGACACTGTTATCCTTTACTTCCGCGTTCCATACTCTCTTGTGATACCCCTTGTCAGCGTCGCTGTGGAGGTTGTTGGTGCTGTCGTTCACCGCAAGCTGGTACTTTACACCGTCGATGGTAAAGCTTGCATTGTCGATGCGGTTTGCGCTCGGTCCGATCGTTGCCCCGAAGAAGCTGCCGTTTTTGAAATAGCCCTCCACGCTGTCAAATCCGAGCACGACATCCGCTGTCTTCCCTGCCTTGTCAGGCACGAAGAGTCCGACGAGGATCGCGCCAAAGTTGGTCACTTCCGCGGTAACACCGTTGTCGTTCTTGATGGTGTACAGGTTTACTTCTGTACCGTCTTGTGTTTTCCCAAAGCTTTTTGTTGTGATTGCCATTTGTTTTCCCTCTTTTCTTTTCATTTTTTCATACTTTATCTTCATGTTCCCAGATACAGTACTTCTTGTTCATAATTCGCATATAACTACTTCTGTGCCTGTTCAGCCAGCAGCAAAAACTGTGAGACCGCGACGGTCCGGTCACAGCTCCGTCCTGCCTTCGAGTGCGCGCAGCAGCGTCATCTCATCGATGCACTCGAGGTCGCCGCCTACGGGCACGCCGCTCGCGATCCGCGTCACTTTCACCCCGGTGGGCTTGATCAGTTTTGAGATATACATTGCCGTAGTCTCCCCCTCGAGGCTGGAGTTCGTCGCTATGATGACTTCGCTGATATCATCCTCGAGGCGTTTCACGAGCTCTTTGAGCCGGATATCGTTTGGACCGATCCCGAGCATGGGAGAGATCGCTCCGTGAAGTACATGGTATACCCCTTCATATTTGCCCGTTTTCTCATATGCAGCGAGATCCCTGATGTTTTCCACGATCATGATCGTCGTGTGATCGCGTTTCGGGTTTGCACAGATGGGACAGAACTCCTTGTCCGCGAGCGTGCAGCAGGTCTTGCAGTAATGAATATTTTTCCGCGCATCGACCATGATCTGCGCAAAGCGCTCGACATGTTCCGGGGGCATGTTGATCACATGGAGTGCGAGTCTCTGCGCCGATTTGCTGCCCACACCGGGAAGTTTTGCAAACTGTTCGATCAACTTGTTGATATGTCCGCTGTATAGTTCCATCAGAAGGGGAGACCTCCTCCGAGTCCGCCCAGACCGCCTGTCATTTTGCCCATGAGCTCGCTGTTTGCCTCCTCCGCCTGGCGGAGCGCCTCGTTTGCCGCCGCCATGATCATATCCTGGAGTGTCTCGATATCATCGGGGTCCACAGCCTCCTCCGAGAGTGTGACTTTCACCACTTCCTTCTTGCCTGTGACGACGACTTCGACTGCTCCGCCGCCTGCCCTGGCAGAAAACTCTTTTGCCTCGAGCTCTTTCTGTCCTTCCTCCATCTGCCTCTGCATGCGCTGCGCCTGCTTCATCAGATTGTTCATGTTTCCGGGCATCCCGCCTGGAAATCCTCCTCTTTTTGCCATGTGTCATTCTCCTTTACTACTCATCTTCGATTTCTATGTCCATGTTGATCGCTTTTTCCAGATCAGGATAGCTCTCCTCAAAATGTCCGCCGGGATCTAGTCTGCGTATCTCCACAGATACCTCTTTCTGTGCAAAATTGGATATCATATCCTCCACGTGTTTACGGTTTTCCTCGCGGCTGAGGTTATCATAGTTCACACCGTCATCCACTACGATCAGCAGCCTGTTGTCCCCGCCAAGGCTCAGGTGCGCGTTTTTGAGGTGCGTTTTGAGCGGCTGGCTCGTCTCCGCCACGATGCCCTGCCAGCTGCCGACGATCTGCTTTATCTCATCAGGGATCGCTTTGGGCAGCTCGGGCCTGTGTGCGGCTGCCACGGCTGTCTCTGTTGATTGTATCGCAACAGGGGCGGTCTGCACAACACCTTTTTCGATTTTTTCTTCCAGATCCTTCACGCGCGCCACGACCGCGTCGTTTGTCGTCTCCATCGCCGGCCTGCACAGTTTGATCAGTGTCATCTCTATCAGGATGCGCTTCTGTGTCGCATACTTGATCTGCCCGGACAGCTCTGAAAAGATGCGGATCTGGCGCATGATCTCCTCCGCATCCATTGTCTCTGCCTCCGCTCTCAGGCGTGCCAGGTTGTCGCTGGACACGTCGATGACGTCCTCGATGTCGCTGTCGGATGTCTTCACCAGTAGCAGATTCCTGAGATACCAGGTGATGTCCGTGACAAACTGGGTGAGCTCGCGCCCCTGCATGACGACCTCCTCGAGAAGCGCAATGCAGCCTGCGATGTCCTGCGCCTGTATCATTTCGAGCAGGCGCGCGAACACTTCCGTATCTACCGCCCCCAGTACTTCGAGCGCCTTGTCGTAGGTCAGCTCCTCCCCGAAGTGGAACGCGATGCACTGGTCGAGCAGGCTCAGCGCATCACGCATGGAACCGTCCGCCGTCTTTGCGATGTATCTGAGCGCCCTATCCTCGACCTGGACCTGCTCTTTGTCCATGAGTTCGCGCAGGCGGTCCGCGATGGTTTCTATGGTGATGCGCTTGAAATCATAGCGCTGGCACCGCGAGAGGATCGTGATCGGTATCTTGTGCACTTCGGTGGTCGCCAGGATAAAGATGACGTAGGAAGGCGGCTCCTCCAAAGTCTTGAGCAGTGCGTTGAACGCTCCTATGGAAAGCATATGCACCTCATCGATGATATAAACCTTGAATTTGCCCTCCACCGGCGAGTATGACACCTCATCGACGATCTCCCGGATATTGTCCACACCGTTGTTTGACGCGGCATCGATCTCGATCACGTTGACGCTGGCTCCGGACGCGATGGTCTGACAGCTCCTGCACCGCCCGCAGGGGCTGCCGTCTCTGGGATCCTCACAGTTTACGGCCTTGGCAAACAGTTTCGCGATGGTGGTCTTGCCCGTTCCGCGCGTTCCCGTGAAAAGGTAGGCATGTCCGATGCGGTCTGCCCTGATCTGGTTTCTGAGTGTTGTGACGATATGGTCCTGTCCCTTGACATCCTCGAAAATGTCGGGGCGGAATTTTCGGTATAATGCGGTGTATGACATGATGTCCTCCTCATATTGGCTTTGATCGGCATACTATATTATGACATTTTTGCAGAGGAAAAACAAGGGTGTGTTCCTTTTCCGCACATTTTTTGTTGCTGGTATGCTGCTGACAGGAGCGGTTTCCCACGCGATCTGCCTATACTATTATACAGTTGGGGTGATAAAAGTGTGTATGGACACAGGGCACTCCACGAAATGCACTGAGATCGGGAAGATACGGGTTGAAATTTTAATCTTGTTTTAATGTACTGCAGCCAAAAACGTGATATGATGTTCCAGAATACTATAAAATAATTCAAAATACCTGAGATAGGAGTAACTGTGAAAATGAGTTGTCTTGGAAATCTTTTGTGGTTTATCTTTGGAGGCTGTATCAGCGGGCTCAGCTGGATGCTCGCGGGGTGTCTGTGGTGCATCTCGATCATCGGGATCCCCTACGGCATCCAGTGCTTTAAGTTTGCGTCGATGTCGTTCTTTCCGTTTGGCAAGGAGATCGTCTACGGCGGCGGGGCTGTCTCCTTCATCGTAAATGTGATCTGGATCCTGATCTCCGGGATCCCGCTTGCCGTAGAGCATCTTGTGATCGGCTGCCTGTTATGCGTCACGATCATCGGGATCCCGTTTGGGCTGCAGCAGTTCAAGCTGGCGAAACTGGCACTGATGCCTTTTGGAACGAGTATCGTTTATACGAACCATTTATAAAATATTATGGTCGCTGTCCGGCTGCCGCAGGCATTTTTCTTTCAAATAATTATGGTGAAACACATTGATCTATGGTAAAATAAGGATAAAATCTTATTACCAAAAGACAGAAAGGCATGATAATTATGGCTGCACTTTTTGACGAGCGCGTGGAACAGGCGATTCAGATCATATGGTTTGACAGAGATGCACAGCGGCGCGAGGAGGCGCTCGCGCTGCTGCGCGGGGCTGCCAATCTGGGCGACGGGGACGCCTTTTATTTTCTCGGGCGCTGTTATCTGGGAAAAAGCTATGTCGATCCGGTGATGGAGATGCCGGTCGACAAAAAATTAGCCTTTGAGTGTTTTCACGCTGGCTTTTCCCTTGAGAGTGCCATATGCATGTTCGGTACGATGCACCAGGAGGGGTATACGCCGCCCGGCGGCACCTATGTGCACCCTCCCTATCACTCCAAGAGGGAGATTTGGGATGCGGTGTTTCAGAAGGCGGAACAGGGGCATGTCTTTTGCAAGTACATGATCGCCAACGCGTACTACTACTGCACGGCGGCCGAATTTCTGAACATCACACCGCAGCGTGTGGGCAGCAAAAGATATGAGCGGCTGCAGTATGAGTGGATCGCCGCTGCGGTGAAACTCTACGAGGAGTGCGCCACCCGCGGGCTTGGCATCGCGATCCCCAATCTGGTCGATATTCTGCGCACTGGCAGACATGGGGCACCCATCCAGCAGCAGAAGGCGAAGAACTACATTCATATCGGGGCACAGATGGGGATCGGAGCCTACGAGCGCATCGTCGGCAACGAATACCGCGATGACAACGAACTTGGCAGGGCAGTGGAACTGTATGAGCGCGCGATACTCCACAAAGATGATTACGCCTACTACTGTCTTGGCAGACTGTACACCTACGGCGGAGCGCTGCCGCTTGACCTCAAAAAAGCGCTTTCCTACCTGGAAAAAGGTTACGAAAAACTCCCCGACGACGCGGGATTCTGCAATCTGTTGGGTGAGATCTATTTCCGCGGCGGAGAGGGGATCAAACCGGACTACGGACAGGCATTTTTGCTGTTGAGCAAAGCGTACTTCAAGGGAGATACCTCGTGTTCCGACATGCTCGGCACATGCTACCTCAACGGGCTTGGCACTGCGCCGAACTTGAATATGGCACGGAAGCTTTTCGAGCTGCATCCGAAAAAGCCGCTCGCTGCAGGCGGCTTGAGACGGCTGGGCAGCGGAAAGAAAACACCCTGATATATAAAACGACTGCGCATGCATTGCAGCATGATGCAGCCGTTTTATTTTATGGCTCAATCTATATATTCAAAGTAATCGAAATCCGCCGGGATGCGTGTGCCGCAGCCCCCGTTGTTGGCATAGATCCCCACCAGGGTTCCTGTATGGCGCTTGGGATCGTCGGGAACGCCCTCGTCGCAGAGATAGACGCAGTTTTCGAGCACGCCGGCAAGTGTCCACACTTCGCCGTCGTAGCTGTAATAAAAGCTTCTGGTGAGCCTGTCGACAACGACTTTAAGGTGCACGCCCTGCTCTTTCAACGCATCGACAGATGCGATCAGCTCCTCGCCGTGATTGCGGTTGATGACGAGCTGAAGCTTTCTGCCTTCCTCATAGCAGACAGAAAACCTCGCGTATGTCGCCGTGCTGTAGTAGCAGGTCAGTCCCGCCTGTTCACCGTCTCTCGAGGGGTAAAATTCCACCTTCGTCGCGGCAGTGTAGCGCAGCTCCTGCTCGCGTCTCACCAGCGTATTCTTTGCGCGGATCTCTGAGAGCTGCCCGTCCCTTGTCCAGATGCGAAAATACCCCGGACGCTCGGTGAGGGAGTAACTTCCCTTTGCCGGATTGCGCACAAACTCCCAGTTTACGTTCAGCTGATCGCTGTCAAAGTCATCGCGCGCCCACTTTTCAAACGGATGCGGCGGCAGGTCAGGCGCCGTCTGTTCGGTGCTTGGTCCCTTTCTGTCATTGATGACAAACCAGTCGTCCGCAAGCCAGGTGACGGGATCTAATCCGGACTCCCTTCCGATCGTCGTGTAATGTCCCTGGTTTGGTCTGCCCATGAGGTAATACACCCACCAGTCGCCGTTCTGTGTCTGGATGAGCTTGCCGTGTCCGGTGCGCTGGATCGGCGCGTCGGGATCAAACTGGCGCATCAGCGGATTGTAGGGCGATGGCTCATACGGTCCAAACAGATTTTCCGAGCGTCCTACATTGATGCCGTGCCCATATCCGGTGCCGCCCTCCGCCAGTATCGCGTAATAGTACTTCCCACGCTTCAACAGATGCGGTCCCTCGGGGCACCGCTCGCCGGTTCCCTGCCACACCGGGATCGTATCGCCGGTCACTTTCGTGCAGTCATCGCTCAATGGCACGAGATTGATGCCCGGGCTGATGACCATGTAATGCCTGCCGTCATCGTCCACAAAGTGCGACGGGTCGATGCTGTCCACCTCAAGCCAGCTCGGTTTGCTGTAAGGTCCCTCCGGCTTATCGGAGGAGACGACGAGCTGTCTTCGCATGACATTGCTGCCGCGCTTTCCGTCGGCGTTGAGACGGAGCGTCGCCATGATGATGAATCTGCCGTCGTGGTACGAGATATCCGGCGCCCAGATGCCGTGCGAGTCCCTGATATCCTGCAGATCCAGTTCATCGGGATCGGTGACGGCGTGTCCGATCACGTGCCAGTGCACCATGTCCTTTGAGTGGCTGATGGCGATCGCCGGAAAATACTGGAATGTGGAATTGACCATGTAGTAATCCTCCCCGACACGCACGACGGACGGATCAGGAAAGAAGCCTCTCTGTACCGGGTTTTGATACGTGTTGCCCATATATGAATCCTCCATTGTTTGACAGCCTCCCGGAGGCTCTTTGAGAGAACCCGGGAGACTATATCGTTATGATGATAATTTATTCTGCATGGCAGTATTCAACAAAATCTACCACTGCGTATCCGCTGTTTTCCGTAATACCATCACCCGCAGAACAGCAGAACACGCCGTTTTTGACGCCCACCCAGCGCCCTGGCACCGCGTTCATCTCCCCTGCCTTTGTGTAGCTGCTGCCGTCTGTGCTGTACTCGAACGTCACCAGCTCCAGCGGAAATCCCTTTTCGGTACTGCTCAGCTCCTGCGTGCCTGTCTGTCTTACTGTGTAGCGCACATAGATCTCCTTTGCCTGTGCGCAGTTCATTTCCGGCAGCGCATGTTCTGTCTCCTCCGTTGTGTCCGGCAGGATCTTTCCATACTTCTGTACACCGATGACAAAAAATGGTCTGAGTATCTCTTTTTCTTTGCGGAACGTGATCAGTCCATAGCGCATCCCCATCGATATCACACCAGCCTCTTCCCTGTCTGCGAGATTGGAAATGTCCAGCCTGGTGACGCAGATAAATTCCGGCGCCGGCCACTTCTGCAGCAAAAGGTTTGGCATGTCTCCATATACGGTCGAGCGCATGACTGCATTTAATCTCATACCGCTTCCTGTCAGTTCATACCACTCCTGCTGCGGATTCGCATTCCACTGCCACTGCAGTCCCAACTGATCATCGGTAAAATCATCGGAGGTCTCCGGCTCACATAGATCGACTGCCACACGCCCGACATTCGGTTTCTGGTATTCGATCACCGGCTCTCCGTAGTCACGACGGCTTCCATCGCCGCCGTCCTTCGCGATCCCGATGACAGGCCAGCCCTCATGCCAGCTCATCGGCTGCAGATGCGTGATGCGCCCCGCCGCATAGACATCCTGAAAATGGAGGAACCAGTCCTCCCCTGTAACGGTGTCCACCCACGCTCCCTGATGCGGCCCGTTCACGGCGCTGTTCCCCTGGCGCATCACGACCTTGTATTCGTATGGTCCGAACACATTGCGGGAGCGCAGCACCGTCTGCCAGCCGGTTTTCACACCGCCAGCCGGTGCAAAGATATAGTACCAGCCGTCTCTCTTGTACATTTTGGGACCTTCGATCGTCTCCTGGTCATTCTCGTTTCCGTCAAAAATCCTGACTTCCTCTCCGATCAGCCCCATTCCGTCAGGCTGCATCTCCACCATATGGAGGACGCTCTTGTAGCCGATCCGGCTCTTTGCGACACCCGCGACGAGATACGCCCTCCCGTCGTCATCCCAGAACGGACACGGGTCGATCCAGCCCGCACCCGGTCTGATGTTGACCGGCTTTGACCATGCGCCGAAGGGATCTGTCGCAGTACACATATAGATCCCCTCGTCCGGCATGGGGAAACAGACAAAATAGGTTCCTTCGTGATACCGGATCGCCGGCGCCCACACGCCGCAGCCGTGCATTGGCTCCCTGTAGCGCTCTTCCGGTATCTCATTGATGATATAGTTCACCACTTTCCAGTTTATCAGGTCTCTTGAGTGCAGGAGCGGAAGCCCCGGCGCATTGCAAAAGCTAGATGCGGTCATAAAATAATCCCCGCCGACACGGATCACATCAGGATCCGAATAGTCTGCCCAGAGTATCGGATTGCGGTAGCTGCCGTTTCCCAGATCCGCATTCCACATGCTGGCTGTTTTCATCTTGTACCTGCCTTTCTATCATGAAATTCATTCCTGAACTTCATCCATAAACTTTATGCGGTCGTTCTGAATGGATCGTATCGAACTGTCCGTCAGAAACGCCTGCTGTTCCTTTGTTCAGTATACGGCATCCGTCCCCGCACCTTCAATGCCGCATCCTGTCATTTCTGTGCCAGATATTGCGGTTTTGTGCGCGCTGGCACAGCATTGCATTCGGCCCGCGATGCGTGTATACTGTATGGAAAGGCACGGTTCCTCCGCGCAGGGCTGTGCATAAAAAATCGGAGGCATCGCATCATGATCTATCAGAACAGGGACGATTATCTGTTTGTAAAAATAACCAACGACAACAATTACCAGGCGCACATGCACCGTCAGGTTGAAATCTTCTATGTGCTCGACGGGGCGATCGAAATGACGATATCCGGTCAGAAAAAGTTACTCGAAAAAGGAATGGTTTCCATCGCCTTTCCAAACGTCGTGCACGAGACCTGCACACCCGGGCATTCATCCGCTGTCATGATCATTTTTAATCATATCTTCCTTCCTGATTTTTCGGCGGAATTCAGTACGCGTCACCCGCAGGAACCTTTTGCCGCGGGTGTGCCCGACGCCGGAACATTTGCCTCCCTGGTGGACGGACTGCTCGAGAACGCGCAAAAAAATACAGATATCCGCATTTCCAAGGGATATCTGTATGCTATCACCGGCATGATCCTGTCACATATCACGCTCCTCAAGCAGGATCGTCTGTACGATGCCGTCGGTCCCTGCCAGGAAATATCCAATTATCTGAACCAGCACTTTTCCGAGGAGATCAGTCTGTCACAGCTCGCCGGCGCCCTTGGCTACAGCAAATATCATATCTCCCATATCTTTAAGGACAAGTTTGGCTGTTCCTACAGCGACTACCTCCGGCGGCTCCGCGCGGAGTATGCGATGGGGCTGCTGACACACTCCGAGCTGTCCGTGACCGAGATCTGTTTTGCCAGCGGCTTTAGCAGCCTGCGTTCCTTCTACAGGGCATTTCATGAGATCTACGGCGCTTCGCCGGGATCCATGGCGCGCTGACGGCTCACGCCTCACCGTCCGGATGATGCGGCGGCTGTGTTTCACACGGATGATCCTGCCCGGTTTCCGGATGCGGTGCCTGTACCGACATCATGCCTGGCTCTGTGGGCGGTGCCTGCCACCTGGTATTCTGTTCCTGCACCATCGGACGCATGATACTGTTCTGATTTCGATGCGCATCCAGGGCAGTCGATGCCGCCTTCCTGGTCTTGTGCGCCTCCATAAAACGCTTTAGAAAGACAAAGTAGATCACAGCCATGACCAGTATGTACGGGGACAGCCGGATCACCAAAAACAGCAGTCCTTCCAGAAATGACACGAAACCTCTGCCGGTGGAGATCAGTGTATTCTTTAACCGGTCTGCAAACTTGTTTCGCTTGACAGGTTCGCTGTCCTGACGGTACTCCATCACCTCCGAGATGCCGATGTTGACATACGAGTATGCCACGTCCATGTCCATGTAGCGCCTGGTGGTCTGCAGGTCATTGAGCTGATACTGGACCTCCGACAGCCGCTGCTCCACCGTGATCATGTCCTCGATCGTCTCACACTTCTCGAGCATCGCCAGCAGATTTTTTTCCTGGATCCGCAGCGCCTCGATCTGCGCTGTCGTGTCATAGTACTTCTGACTGATATTATCCACGCTCGTTGTCTTGGAGATCACCTTGCCGACACCGCCGAGCTCCTCCAGAAAATTGTTGTAATCCTTTGACGGAATCCGAACTTCCAGATAATTGTGCAGTGTGCCGCTTGTCTTGCGGTAGCTCTCATAATACCAGTCGTGTCCGCTGTCGCTCTCGCTCTCTGACTGGATGACACCGCTGTATTTGGCGATCGCCGCCTTGACAGAAGTCATCGTTGCAGCGTAGTCGAGCGTCTCGATCTCAAGATTGCAGTGATACACGAGCTTCTCCTCGAGCAGTGCCATGTCAGCCATGCCCGGCGTCTCCTCCTGCGCCTGACTCTTTGTCATGCCCTCCTCCACGGCGATCTCCGCCTCTGCCCCGGCGTAGTTGTCGCTTGCAAAGCCGCTTCCATAGGAATCCATCGCGGCAGTGTTGTCAGACGGTGCTGCCGAGTCTGCCGTCATCATGGATTGCGAGCCGCCTGATGCACCCCCGCAGCCTGTCAGCAGGCTTGCCGTGACTGCAAACACTGGTAAAAGTTTTGTCCATTTTCTTTTCATACTTTCCCTCCCGTTCCTCATTCTCCGGCGGTACACACTGACTGGGATGTGTACCAGAATGACCTGATCTTACGACGATTGATCCTGCAATTTGTTGATCCTATCATACATACGGTCTGTCAGACTGGTTTTTATGGGTTTTGATCCAAATTTTTCAATTTGATCCCATCGGCAGCAGCACATCCACCACAAAATATCCGTCCTGGGTATAACACATCAGATCCCCGCCGATCTTCTGTGCCGCCTCAAGCATCGTCGGTATGCCAAATCCGTGGTCTGCACCTTTTTTGGTAGTGCCCGGGATTGTCCCCCGCTCCACATGCAGGGTCCTGCTGCAGGAATTTTTTATCCGAATGGTCAGACGTTTCTTGTTGTACCCCATCTGCACGGACACTTTTCGCTGCTCCTGCGGCAGCTCCCGGAGTGCATCCCTTGCATTTTCCAGCCCGTTTGAGAAGATCTGGCACAGCTCCATGTAGGGCAGCTGTTCGTCGCCAACCTGGACGTCAACCGCCAGCACAGCGCCGATCTGTTCGAATTTCTGGGAGTAACTGCCAAGCACAGCATTGAAATACGGATTGGCGCAGTACTGTCCCATACAGGTGTCGATCTCACCCTGCACATTTCTCAGATACACTAATGCCTCATCCACTTTTCCCGCAGCCAGAAGCCCCGAGAGCGTCACTGTGTAGCCCTTCATGTCGTGCTTTAGTTTCCGGATGCGCTGCTGGCTTTCAAGCTGCTCCTGCAGGACCAGTTCATTCTGCTGCTTGCGGTACAGCAAAAACTGCCCATAGAGCGAGGAAAACATCATACTGTAGTTAAAAAACATCAGGATCAGGATCAGAACGCAGACCGGGACATCCTTTGGCCGCTCCACAATGTTAACGGGAAACTGCACCACCAGAAACAGCAGGATATAATACAGCATCGTCATCCCCGAGAAGATGCCCCAGCCCTTTTTGACTGCAGCCTGCAGTTCCAGATACGGCTTTCGCAGGAATCGGTACGCCAGATACTCGATCAGCGGGAATGCAGCCAGTCTGCTGAAAAACATCAGGACATAAGTGCCGTCCCCGAAATAGTGATCCAGCAGGTTTGTGGCTGCCATGACCCACAGCGCGGTCGTGTCTGCCAGACAGAAGGTAAACAGAAAACGAAACCTTTTGTCGGCAGAGATGAGATAAAAAAATACAAAGCTCGGAACCGAACAGGTAAAGAAAAAAACTTTTGCGAGTACATCAAATCCAAGCACCCAGCCCAAAACCATGTTTGACATCATCAAAATACCCATACCGACTCCTGCGAGCACCGCTGTCTTGCGTCTGTTATAACGCGACCGAAACAGCATCACGAACAGGAAAATCACATGGAACATTGCCCACAAAACGGACAGATCCCTCAATACTACATGCTGCATCCGTATACCTCCTCATCTGCCCCGTCCTTACGAAACCGACTTCCAAATATTATTCCATCGGTGTGTCAGCACCCTCCGACAGGATCTCGTCAACCCCCTCGACAGGTGAAGTGTCCGGCAGACCGACACTTGTCTCTGCATTTTCCGCCTTTTCCTGCGGGTCATACTCCTGCCGCCGTCTCTCGTCCTCATCCTCCCACAGAGATTTGTACTTCTCTCTCTTTTTACGCTCATTGAGCATAGCGAGGTTCTTTGCCGCCAGATACACTTCCATGCTGTAGTCCATCAGCTTCTTCTCATCCGAAGCCGGCACTTTCGCACCCTTTCCGATGCGCCTTGCCACCTCCATGATCTTTGCCATATCATCACTTTTTTCCTGCATGACATCGCTCTGCTGCCTTGACACCTCCGCATTCCACACCAGCACGCGCTCCTCCACAAGACGGTCAAGAACCTCCTGATTTTTTTACCGAAAAATGTTTATACCTGCTCACGCCTCCGCAAGCTGCAGATCATACAGCTTCTTGTACATGCCGCCCAGCTGAAGCAGTTCCTGGTGCGATCCGCTCTCCCGGATCTCGCCCTTGTGCATGACGATGATCTTGTCGGCGTGCTGGATCGTGGAGAGGCGGTGTGCCACCATGATGGTCGTGCGTCCCTCCATCAGCTTTTCGAGCGCCTCGGTGATCAGGCTCTCCGTCTCGGTATCGATGTTCGCGGTCGCCTCGTCCAGCACGAGGATCGTCGGCTGGTAGGCGAGCGTCCGCGCAAAGGAGAGGAGCTGGCGCTGACCCGCGGAGAGCGTGCTGCCGCGCTCCGTCACCGGCTCGTCAAACCCGTTTGGCATCTTGTTGATAAAGGAATCCGCGTTCACGATGTGGGCTGCGCGCTCGATCTCCTCCTGTGAGATATCCTCGCTGCCCAGCGAGATATTGCCCTTGATATCCCCGGTAAAGATGAACACGTCCTGCTGCACCTGACCGATCGCCTGCCGCAGGGCATCTTTGTCGATCTCCCTGATGTTCACGCCGTCGATCAGGATCTCCCCGCGCTGGATATCATAATAGCGCCCGATCAGATTGAGTATCGAAGACTTTCCGGCGCCGGTCGCCCCGACAAACGCCACCTTCTCGCCCGGCTCTATGAGAAAGCTCACATCCTTTAATATGTAGTCGTCCTTCTCGTAGGCAAACCAGACATGCCTGAATTCGATCCTGCCCTGGATCGTGACCGCTCTCGGATTTTCGGGATTCACGATCTCCGGCTTCTCGTCCAGGATCGCGAAGATCTTCTCCGCCGACGCGAGGGAGGACTGCAGCGTACCAAACTGCTCTGCGAGCTCCTGGATCGGCTCGAAAAAGGAGCTGATATAGTTGATGAACACAAACAGCGTTCCCAGCGAGACTGTCCCCGCCAGCACGGACGCGCTGCCCTGCCCGATCACGATGACCATCGCAAAGACGGACAGCATGTAGATCGACGGTCGGAAAATGGCAAAGGTCATGACCTCGCGCCAGTTTGCCCGGAAAAGCTGCTCGCTCTTATCTTCAAATTCCTGATATTTCTCCCGCTCCCGCGCAAAGATCTGGATCAGCTTCATGCCCGAGATATGCTCGGACAGAAATGTGTTCAGCTCCGTGATGCGCGTCCTTGTCAGACGGTACGCCTTTCTGGACATATAGCGGAAAAAGAACGTCAGCCCTGTCACAAACGGAATCAGCAGAAACGAATACAGCGCCATGCGCACATCGATCGAGAGCATCACGACCGCAAAGCCGATGATCTTCACCGAGTTTTTGAAAAGCTTTGCCAGTATCTGCGAAAACAGCTCGTTGACCGCCTCCGTGTCGTTGGACACCCTCGTCACGAGCTTGCCGACCGGCTGCGTGTTAAAAAAGTTGACGGAGAGTGTGTGAATGTGCGCAAAGACCTCCTCGCGCATCCTGTAGATGATGGACTGCCCGATATTCTGCAGGATCCATGTGTTGGAGGCGTTGAACACAAAGCCCAGCAGGAGCATCAGGGCGTACAGTCCCCCCGCGCGCAGGATCCCGCCGAAAGCCTCCTCCATCCCGAGATCCACGCCCGGCTGCCCGTAACTGCCGATGTAATCGTCGATGGCATTTCCGATGATGATCGGCTTGTAGAGCTCCACACCGATCAGCGCGATGACAAGCACTGAGGAGAGGAGCATCATCCACTTATGCGGTTTTAAATAGCCTAACAACCGTTTCATTTTATTCCACCCCCGCCATTGCCATGCTTTTCGCGGCTTCAAGCTGCTGTTTCTCAAACATTTCCTTATAAATACCGCCAAGCGCCATCAGTTCCTTGTGGCTGCCGCACTCCTTTGCCTCCCCGTCCTCCAACACGAGAATGGTGTCGGCATTCTGTATGGTAGAAATGCGGTGCGCGATCAGGATCGTCGTCTTTCCGCGCCTGTTTTCCTTGAGATTCCGCAATATTTTCTCCTCCGTGTCCGTGTCCACCGCGGAGAGCGCATCGTCGAGGATCAGGATCGGCGCGTCCTTCTTCAATGCGCGCGCGATCGAACTCCTCTGCTTCTGACCGCCCGACAGCGTGACGCCCCGCTCCCCCACAACCGTGTCATATCCGTCGGGAAACGCGATGATGTTGTCGTGGATGCACGCCGTCTTGGTCGCCCTGATGATCTCATCCATCTCCTCGTTGTCCGTGCCGAATGCAATGTTGGATTTCAGGGTGTCGGAAAACAGGAAATTGTCCTGCGGCACGTAGGCGATATTTTCGCGCAGTGTTTTGAGCGGAATGCTGTTGATATCCCTTCCGTCGATAAAGATCATGCCAGGCTTTGTGTTGTAGAGATGCAGCAGCAGATTGACGAGCGTCGACTTGCCGTTTCCCGTGCGCCCGATCACGGCAAGCGTCGTCCCCGCCTTGATCTCCAGGCTGATATCCTTTAAGGTCGGCTCACTGTGCCCCCTGTGGATAAAAGTGAGGTGCTTCAGACATATATCTCCCCTGATCCCGCTCACCTTCGCCGCATGCTCTGTGTCGGCGATCTCCGGCTCCTCCTCAAATACCTCCTGTATGCGCCTGATGCCCGCGCCGCCCTGCGAGAACATGTTGATCGCCTCTCCGCAGGCGAGCATCGGCCACACGAGCATCATGATGTACTGGTTGAACGCGACAAACCGACCGATCGTGATCTCCCCGGTGAGCGTGAGAAAACCGCCGTACAGCAGCGTGAGCAGGCTGCTGATGCCGATGACCACATCGAGCAGCGGAATGACGATCGACTCCATCCGGGCGATCCGCAGGTTTTTCTTTTTCGCGTTGGCGTTTGCCCCGGCAAACGCTCTGATCTGCGCCCGCTCGCGCACGAACGCCTTCACAACGCGCACGCCGGAAAAGCTCTCCTGCACAAAATCCGTGAGGTCGGACACTGCCTCCTGCCGCTCCAGATAGCGCTTTTGCATGATCTTGCCGTAATACAGCTCCCCGAACGCGATGAAGATCATCGGAATGATGGCGATGAGCGTCAGCTTGACATTGACATAGACCATCATCTGTCCGATCACCATCACGGTCATGACCACCGCGTCAAACGCCGCGATGACAGCCGGTCCGATCGCCATGCGCACCGCGTTCAGATCGCTCGTAAAGCGCGTCATGAGATCGCCGGTCTTGTGCTCGTTGTAGTACTCCACGTCGAGCGTTTCCAGATGTGCAAACATGTTGTCGCGGATCTCGTGCTCGATCGACCGAGATGCCCCGAAAATGAAATAGCGCCACAAAAAACGCCCCACCGCCAGCGTCAGACCGATCCCGAGTATGATCCCGATATTGCGGAGCACGCCCTCCATGTTCATTGTATGGGCGGCGAGTCCGTCCGTGATGACGCCTGTCACTTTCGGTATGTAGAGGTTGGCAAAATCCAGTATGAACAGCGTGATGACCCCGGCCAGATACTGCCATTTATGCCGCTTAACATACTGCCAGATAAATCGAAATTGTTCCATCTTCCCCAAATATCCTTTCGTTTCATATGGGATCTGATATAATCACTTTTGCAGACAGCCCCCGGTCATTTCAACAGCGCGTACATCTTCATATCAAGAACCTTGCCGTTCTTGACCGCGTTGTTTTGCAGTGTGCCCTCATACTGAAATCCTGCCTTTTCAAGCACCCTGCACGACGCTGTATTATATGCAAATGGCTCTGCGTAGATGCGCATGATATCGCTCTGTGCAAAGACGTACGCGCAAGTCTGCCGCACTGCCTCCGTCATGATCCCTCTGCCCCAGTACGCCTCTGCTATATAATATCCCATCTCGGCGGTCTGCCTGTGAATGTTTTGCTGGCGGAACGCGCCGATGCTGCCGATCGCCCGATCCTCCACCGTGACCGCAAAGGCAAATGTATCGTTTTCATCCGCCGCAAGCATGGCGGCGATAAAGTCCGCTCCGTCCTGCTCTGTGTACGGGTACGGCAGCCCGTCCCGAAGGTTATCCTGTATCTTTTTATTCGAAAGCGCCGCCGCCAGATCGCCCGCGTCCGACAACTTCCATTTCCTGATCGCGCAGATCATTTTCTATCACACCCTTTCTGTACGAATATGTCAGTTTCTGTGATACGTTATCCGTAATACCCAAATTTTATCACATACTTTGCAGTAACACAATGGAACATTTTATGCTACTGTCCATTTTTCGTAACAGTACTTTCCGCCTAATATTGCCCTAGCTTCCCTTCCTTTTTTGCTTTCCTGATCAACAGGTTCAATACAACTATTCCAGCAACAATAAAGGCAAAAGCAGTTACCACAAACAATATCACGTCTCCTGCTTTAACACGATCACTCAATATCTCATTGATCAATATATTCGCATTGGTTATAGGCATTATTCTTATAATGTATTGAAGGATCGGATTGTAACTGTGAATATCACCAATGATTCCTGTAAACATCAACAGAAAATAATCAACCACATTGAGAATCGACGATATCCGTTTATAGTATAAACTCAGCCCGCCAAATACTCCCCCAATACAATAAAAGGAAAATAGGGTAATAACTATGATAGTAATGATCTCTATATATTTCATCAGACCAACGGACATCAGCATAGAACCTTTATGAAACAAAAGTGTGCAAACAAAGAATAAAAGCGTTCCTTTTAAAATAACAAACAATAAATTGACAAATATTTTTGAAAAGAGAATTGCAAAAAAGTTAGTTTTAGTCAGGAACATTTGCTCTAGTGTTCCCATCATCGCCTCATCCTGGATCAAATAACATAAGTATTGGATTCCGTTCGTGCAGATTTGCCACAATATTGCACAAATGAGCATCGCTAATACCTTTGTATCACTCGCTTCATAATAATAATTATAAAATAGACCCAAAAACAATATTACCATACCGGCATTGTAAAAAATATAGTTAAGATAATATTGTCTGATCTCCCCCAATAACATTGTCCATTCTGCTTTTATAAGTCTTCGCATTGTTCTATAAACCCCTCATCCTAATAAAATGCGCCAGATCATTTACCTGCTTTTCAATCGATATAATATTCTCCTTCAATATTCTGTTTTTCATCATCCTATCCATATCATTCACTTCAAGCACATAAATCCCATCTTCCATCCTAAATGGAAAGTCAAAATTTTTAATCTCGTCTTCCATCGAATGATCTGCTTTTATCTTTACTTCATAAATATTTTCGTTCACGATCGAGTTAATCTGTTCATCAAAATCCACTTTACCATTTTTCAAATATACAACCCGGTCACATAAACTGGAAACCAGCGTCATGTCATGAGATATGAGAATCACTGTTTTTTGCTCCTCGCAAATGATCTGTCTAAGTAGATCTGTCATTCTCATTGTTGCGATCAAGTCCAATCCCAACGTGGGTTCATCCAAAATAAGAAGTTGGGGATTTTTCATCAATGTCACCATTAATGCAATCTTCTGCTGTGTTCCCCTTGACAACTCATTGACTGGCTGATCCTTATATTTTTCCGCATCAAACAGTTTTAACAAATAAGCTTTTCTATCTGATATCTCTTTTGTAGATAACTGATTCAGATAGCCAAAATAATTCAGATTATAGTCCACGGTCAGGAAATTATACAGATTCCTGGCTCCTTCCAGTAAAGCACCCACTGTATTGTGGATATATTTGGGATTTTTGATCAGATTCACATCATTAAAATATACACTTCCTGATGTCGGCGCAACAAGCCCGCTGATGCACTTAATTAATGTTGTTTTACCTGCTCCGTTATCCCCGATCAGCCCAATTGCAGATTTCGATTCCACGGAAAAAGACACACCCTGCAAAGCAACGTTTTTTTTATATACTTTCCTCAGATCCTGAATTTTTAACATTTTTCTATGATTCCTTATTTCAACAAATATTACAAGTACAGCGTTTTCTTAATCCTCGTATACAAAGTGCCTGATATTTGTATCAGTGCAAGGCGGAGGAAGGAGGCGATGCGGTGGCGTTGTTGACTGACGACAACGCAGGACTGGTGCAAATAGCAGGTGCTGGATTCACTGTTATTTGCGCAATGTTATTTTGATATTAAATTGTTTCCCTGATTATGCTAACTGCATAACCTCGGCTTCAATTTCTCTTAATTCTTCAAGAGATAATGACGGAACACAATCCGCAATATCTTCCAATGACATTTTTCCTTTTTTTATCAACCTTTCGGCTGTTTCTCGGTCTTTATCATGAGTAATTTTATCAGTAAGAGTATTTTCCATATCTTTCCAATATGTTTTCATTATCTGCTCATCATTAAATAAACTCATCATAATTGTCACTACCTCCACTTCCCGCTTGATCAAATATTCTTTTAAAACATTCCTATCCTTGCAAATACGGATTGTTTCCTTCACTGTCTGCTCTGTCATTCCATACAGTTTTCTCTGTTCATCAAAAACTTTACAAAAAATAATATATTGGTTAATAATATCCTCTGTGTCACTCTCATAGATGACCTTTGCTCTCACATTAATATCAATATCCGCACCATCAAAAAATTCTTTAGACAACGATATTGTATCGGGTTTCCTGCCTTTATTGCCTGTGTAGATGATATATAATTCTGGTTTTGGCATTGTTACTTTCTTGCTCTTATACAGGCTCTGGCTTGTTCGCTCAAAATATTCATGGTAGCTTTGTGCCAGATACAATAGTATTCTGATCAAAATATTTACCGTCCAACTGGCTTGTGCCTCCAAAAGCAACAGTAATCTGTTGTTGCCCACCATTATGCCCAAATCATTATATAAATTATCTGTTAGAACATTATCTATCGTTACAATATCCAGCGTGTCCTCAGTTGCGTCTGTATCCTCTGGGTGTAATGTTTTATACAGTTTCAACAAATTCTTTTTATCTTGGAAAAGGTCTAAAAACACACTGTTTTTTGCAGTACGCTTTGCCATGTGACGCGTCACCTTGACTTCTTGCGCCTGTTTTGTATCGTCCGACACCTTACCACCTCGATTTCTAAAAATCTATGACACAAGGTACGATATATCCTACTCCTATCACACTTCAATTATACAAAAAAACGCCTGTCTTTACAACAGCACTTTACAACTTTTTAAAAATTTTATCAAAAAAAACATACAATCTGCTCCTTCTGTTGTATAGTATAAGTGT
>ERZ808051.921-NODE-921-length-24116-cov-5.118433_pt1 | contig 24116 bp, 22 predicted proteins | sample MGYA00380199_ERZ808051 | MGnify/ENA primary metagenome ERZ808051 (study PRJEB31490, sample SAMN06133391) | mouse gut metagenome | isolation source: J11 | host: mice | place: China: Chengdu | collected 2015-05 ...
CTGCCGATGCTTCGCATCTTGATTTTTTGCTTATGTGGGTGAAGTGACTGATTCCAGTCAGATAAAAACTGTCAATCAGCTTCTTACAAGCTTCGCTTGACGAATCTGACTGCCATTTTTTATCCGACTGTGAATAGTAACAATTTTTTGTGAAATTGATTAAAAAGTCCTTGACGATTTGTCTCCGATCTTGACAATATATTTGTATTCATCCTTTACACAGTCGGCGCCGACACTTTTTGGTATTTATCAGAAATCGCTTCGGAAATCTTATTGCCGGATACGGTCACGGAGGAATTTCCCACCACTCCTTCTCCTTACACACAAGCGGAAACCCTCCCCACCTCATGTACTCCGCCAGGAGCTGGTCATAATCCTCTCTCCATGAAACTGACAAAACTCCTTAAAATTAAAGGGCAGGATCCGAAACGAGACTGTCCGTCCGCTCAAATGCGTCGCCAGTTCCCCGGAAAGCAGGCGGGAATTGGAGCCTGTGATAAAGATGCTGACATCATGGGTCGCCCGGAACGAGTTGACCACCAGCTCAAATTCATTTACATTTTGAATCTCATCAAAAAACAGGTAATGCTTTTCCTGCCGGATCAGCTCGACTCATAAAATGGCCTGATCTCTTTCAAATACAGTTCCCTTTTTACCATTTTCACCGCCTCCTCGTGTTATTGTCAATCCGTACCCGAAGGCATACCCAAGGGCATCCCGTTATAGCCATAATGGGATGCCCTTGGGTATACCTTATAAAATGAAAACCCTTACTCCAATACTTCGAGCACCGGATCCACAACCTCCTGTGTCAGCACATTGATGAATCCCACATCCGTGATCGCGTACACCGGAATCGCCGCAAGACAGATAAAGGAAAGGAACATAAACGGAATCGTGATCGGACAGCCCAGCTCGTGGATGATGCCGTTCAGCTTCCGTTTTTCCTCCGCCAGCTCTTCCCCGGACAGGTCGGAGAGCAGGCCGCAGACCGGATATTCCACCGCGCCCAGGATTTCCCCGTCCTTCACGACTGCCTGGCCGCCGCCGATCTCAATCAGATAATTCACGGCCTTCGCCATATCCTCAAAGTTGGTTCCCATAACGATCACATTGTGGTTGTCATGCCCCACGGAGGACGCGATGGCCCCAGCCTGGAGATGGAACCCTCCCATAAATGCTTTTCCTATATTTCCGTTGATCCCATACCGCTCCACCTGCGCAATGTAGAGCACATCCTGGGAAACGTCGCATTTTACTACGCCGTCTTCCACATCCAGCACTGCCTCCCGGCCCTGGGTGATAGGGATCCACGGAAGCGTATCCATCACCTGCGCCTTCACCTTTTTCGCCCCTTCCGGCGCATAGATCTTGAAGCTGTCCGGCGTGACGGGATTTTTCAAATGGGTCGTATTCAGCAGGCATGGCTTGTGTTCTGCCTTCGGGTAAGAAACCAGACACGTTCCATTGTCCACGATCTGTTTCCCTCCGGAAATGACGCTCAGCACTTCAAACGCCTCTGCTCCGGTGGTGATATTGAGATCCGCCCGTTTTCCCGGCGCCAGTCCGCCCACCTCGTCGTCCAGGTGGAACGCGCGGGCCGCGTTTAAGGAAACCATCTGGATCGCCGTCGCAAAATCGACTCCATTTTTCAGGGCCGCGCGCACCGCGTCATCCAGATGTCCCCGTTCTACCGCGTCTACGGTGTGAAGGTCATCTGTCACGATGCTGACCCGGGAGGTATCCAGCTTCTGTTCCAGGATCGGTTTCAGACAGTCCGCCATATTGCGGGCCGCAGAGCCTTCCCGGATCATCAAATGGCAGCCGTTTCGAAGCCGCGCAAGGGCATCCTCCCCGGATAAGGACTCATGGTCCGTAGTCACGCCTGCCGCCAGACAGGTGTTCAGCGCCGGTCCTTCCATATCCGGCAGGTGGCCCTGGCATGTTTTTCCGGGTATCCGGTTTACATGCTCCATGGTTTCCATCAGATCCGGGAACCCATTCAAGATATAGGGGCCTACCACCTCCGAAATGCCCACCGCGTCCTTCCTCTCCAGAGCCATTTTGATGATCTCCGGATCAAAATGCCCGCCGCTGGTCTCCAGGTTCGGCGCAAAGGGCACATGGGACGGAACCACAAAATAAATCTTCAGGTCCGTCGCTTCCGCTTCCTCCAGAACCGCCTCGATCCCTTCCAGGCCTGCCACCACCCCGATCTCGTGGAGGTCCGTCATGACCGCGGTGGTACCGTGCTTCAATACCAGCTCCGCAAAGGAGCGGATTGACAGGCTGGTGCTCTCCGGGTGAATATGTCCGTCTATAAATCCGGGTGTGATATAATTGCCGCCCGCGTCGATCACCTTCGTGCCCTCGCCGATGGAATAATCCACGTCGCCGACCGCCGCGATCCGGTCTCCGCTGATGGCTACGCCGCCTTCATAAATTTCCTTCGTATATACATTGACCAGTTTCCCGTTTTTGACTACAATATCCGCCGGAGCCTGTCCGCCTGCTGTTGCCAATAATTTTTTATCCATTGTTTTTATTCTCCTTTTACCTGAATGCTTCCTTCTATGAAATATATTTATGTCCGATGAAATATACTCACGTCTGATGAAATACCACAGTTCAGATCCGTCACCGGGAAGCGCTCCGGCAGCACGATGCCTGCCCTCTTGTAAATCGCTTTGCTCCGCTCCTGTGCTTCTTTCAGGATTGCCTCCTCATCCAGTGTCTGAATCTTCCGCTCCTTCATCAGCCATTTTCCATCGCACATCGTACTCTCAATATTGGAGGAATGCATGGCCGTCACAAGCGCGGCGATGCGGTCATTGACCGGCATCATGGACGGGCCGTGGGGATTGATCACGATCAGATCCGCCTTCTTACCCGGCTCCAGGCTTCCGTAGACCTCCTCATCCAGCAGCGCCCGGGCTCCGTTTTTCGTCGCCATGCACAAAATGTCCTCTGAGGGCACCACGGTAGAATCCAGCCGCCATCCCTTATGGATCAGCGATGTGAGCCACATTTCATCCACCATGTCCATCCGGTTGCTGGAAGACGCGCCATCCGTGCCGATGGACACGCACACCTTCTTTCTCAGCATCTGCGGGATCTTCGCGAATCCCAGGACGCGCATGGCCGATGCCGGATTATGGGAAACTTTCACGTCATATTTCTTGAACAGGTCGATCTCCTCGTTGGTCAACCAGACTGTGTGGACTGCCAGCAGGTTTTTGTCCAGCACGCCCAGCTTATGAAGATGCGTCACCGTCGGCTCGCCGTAAACCGCCTGGGTATACTCAATCTCGGACTTGGCCTCCGCCACATGCATATGCACGCCCACGCCGTACTTGTCCGCCAGCTCCTTCGTCTTTACGATCAGGGCATCCGTATTGTTGAATATGGTGCGCAGGCCAAACCACACCTGCACCCTTCCGTCCGCGGTATTATGGTATTTGTTCAGGTCGTCGATCTGCTGGTCCAGCTCCTCCTCCATGGTCCTCTGCCAGATCTCGGGAAGCCCTTCCCCACAGTCCATCACAGATTTTGCCAGCTTCGCGCGGAGCCCGGCCGCTGTCACCGCCTTTGCCATACCGCTGACGAACTGCCCGCCCGGCTCCGCGAAGCTGGTCACTCCGGCCCGGATCTGCTCCAGGCAGCACATCAGCGTGGATACATAGGAATCCTCCTCGGTCATATTGCTCTCGAAGGGCCACATCCGCTTGTGCAGCCAGGTCATAAAATCCACATCATCCCCGACGCCCCGGCTGATCTGCTGGGACGTATGTACATGCGTGTTCACAAACCCCGGAAGCAGGTACTTTCCGCACAGGTCGATGATCTCCGCGTCCCCGCGGACCTGCTGCTCATCCACGGTTCCTACGGCGCAGATCTGATCTCCTTCCACCAGCAGGCTCCCATGGGCATACACCTGGTTCGACGCATTCATCGTGAGAATATATCCATTCTTAAAGTAAATTTGTCTGGAATCTTCCAATGATGCCACCTCCTTTTCTCATAATTCTATTGTTCATTGTAACGAACAGTGTTCGATTTGTCAATCTATTACAGTTTAGGTAATCAGAAAGTTTTCCGCCTGTACGATTGCTGATCCAAAACAGTTTTATCACAATAAACTGAGATTTTGGATTACAAACGTACAGGCGGAAATTATTTTAAATGTCATTCAGTCCGTCAACATCTTTCCACACATTTGACAAACAATCAACAATTTTCTTATAAATCTCATATTTCTTTTTATAATACTCAGATTTTTCTATATCCGGATAATATACGGCCTTAATTTTCACCCATTGCTCTGCCGCTTCAGTGATACTGCCAAACAAGCCTGTTCCTACCGCCGCTTCCAACGCCACCCCCATCGCCCCAAGTTCCTCGGCTTTTGAGACTTCAACCGGCAGTCCAAGGATATCCGAAAACATCTGCATCCATACTGCCGATCTCGCGGCCCCGCCTGCCATCCGTACTACATCTATAGAATCAACATAACCATACAATTTTTCTATATGGTACTTGTGGCAAAACGCAACCCCTTCATAAATCGCCCGTAACATTTCCCCTCGCCCATGTATTGCTTCAAGGCCAATAAATGCTGATTTTGCGTCAGGCCCTACATTACTTCCGTATAAGAACGGCAAAAATAGTATTGTATCATGGTAATCTGATTCCTCTACAAGTTGATTGCAGACACTATATATTTGTTCTGAATCCACATCTTTCATACAATGTTCAATAAACCATTCCAGATTTGTCGCGGAGGTAGAACTTCCTTCCATAATACAATACATATCGGGAATACAATACTTATATACCATAAAGATATTCTCATCAGCAACCGCCTGATGCTTAACAATGCTGTTAATTCCCCATGTTCCGACAATGACACCCAATTGCTTTTCTTTTGTTACCCCAGCTGAAATAATAGATGCTCCGGTATCCATCTGCCCGCCTACAACAGGCGTTCCCTCTTTTAATCCAGTCAGGTTGGCGCATTCTTTTGTAACTCCCCCCGCAATCTCTGTGCAATCCAGAATTCTTTTGGGAATACAATCCAGATATTCTGAAATTCCCAGTTCATTATAAATCTCTTGTGTGATAACTTCCTTCTCCTGATCCATAGACGCAATTCCCGACGCTTCAGTCACTTCAATGGCAAACTCTCCGGAGAGCAGATATCTCACATAGTCTTTTGCAGTCACAATGACTTCCGTCCTCTCTAAAACTTCCGGCTCGTTATCCTTCAGCCACGCTATCAGCGCCGGAACGTTTCCTGCCCATATCTGCTGTCTGATTTTAGGAAGGATTTTTTCCCAGGTTCCGTCCTCAGTCCACTTCTTCACATATTGTTTAGCTCTTGTATCACTGCTTAAAATCGCATTGCGGACGGGATTCCCATCCCTGTCAAATAAATAAATGCCGTTTGCCTGCCCGGTCACTCCAATTCCCTTGATTTCTGTACTGTTAATTTTACTGTACTGTAAAGCTTTCTCTATCACATGATATACTGCTTCTTTTGCCTCTATTATATTGCGTTCTACCATATCTTTTCCCGGATATATGATTTTCAGCTTTTTCTCTCCTATCGCTATTTCATTCCCGTTTTGATCAAAAATAGCCGCCTTCGCCATTGTTCCGCCCAAATCAATGCCCAAATAATAGTTCATCATCTATACCCCTTTTCTTCTCTGAAAACGCCCTAAAGATCATCACCAAATCCGCTATTTTCTCGATGCCGCATAAGAATGATTCAATGAAATTCCATCTAGGCACACCGCAAGCAAAACAATGACATATTTTACGAAATCCTGCCAATAAGATGGCACCATCATTAACGTTAACGCATCTTGTATCAAGAGTATAAAAACCAGTCCAAGTACCGATCCCAGCACGGATCCCTTTCCCCCATTCATACTGGCGCCACCGATTACGGCAGCAGAAAGAGCCACCATTTCTCCGCCTGACCCCGCGCTTACCGCTACTCCAGAATAGCGAATCATATAAATAATTCCTGCTGTTCCTGCCAATGTCGCACAGGCTGTGCATGCAGCCAATTTTACCTTATCAATATTCACCCCTGAATACCTGGCAGCATTTTCGTTGCTTCCTGTATAAAAAACCTTCCTCATTCCCGCCGATTTTTTTACATAAAGCCCGCTGACCAACGCAATTGCAATAAAACAGACCGGCGCCATTGGAAATGAGCCGATGGTCCCTTGCCCAAGAAACGCAAAGGAGGGATGTTCTTTTAATTCCTGAACCAGTGAAATCGGAGAACCACTTGTCAGTATATATACTATCCCCCGCGCGATTCCCATAAAGCAAAGTGATACGATGAAGTGAGTCAGGTGGAGTTTAGTAACAAGCAGGCCTAAAAGTATGCCGAATACACCGGCAGCAGCAATACCTATGAGGCTTGCGGCCCACGGATTGATACCGTTTTTAATCGCCATTGCCGCAGCGGTCATGGACAGGCACATGGTAGAGCCGACAGAAAGGTCAATACCGCCTGATATCAGGACAATTGTCATTCCGATTACGATAATCCCATCCACTGACAACCCAGATACAATTACTTTCAAATTAGACCATTTAAAAAAATTTTTATTCGTTATACTGAGAATGACGAAAAGTACAATTACGATCAATCCCAGCATCGTTTCTCTTTTTTGAAATAATCTGTTCATTATATTTTTATCCGTTTTATTCTTTGTCATTCTGCCCTTCCTCCTCATATTTATAAGCGCCGGAAATGTAGTAAATAATCCTGTCAGAATCGAATGGACAATCCACCTCTTCTTTTACCTGATTTCCGTCAATATCAATATACATCAAACGGTCGCAAAGCCCTACCAGTTCATTCATTTCTGATGAAATGATAATTACGCCAATCCCACGGTCCGCCAACTCACGGATATATTTTCCTATTTCCGCCTTAGCCCCCGCGTCAACCCCTCTTGTCGGTTCGTCAAGGATGATAGCTTTCGGTTCCTTTGCAAGTAATTTCGCTAACAGCACCTTCTGCTGGTTTCCTCCGGACAGGGTTCCGGCGAGTTGTCCCAGATCACTGCATTTGACCGCAAGCTCCTTCACTTTGGAATCCGCAAGCGCCCTCTCTTTTTCTTGATTGATCAGAGGTCCTTTTGATATTTCTTCAAGATATGTTGAACTGATATTCATTTCAATAGAATATTCCATATACAGACCGCTCTTTTTTCTGTCCTCACTTAACAGAACCAGGCCCATCTTATAAATTTGCGCTGTTGACAGATGATTGATAATCTTTCCCAGAAAGATTACATTCCCGGACTTTCTTTTTCGCAGATTCACCACTGCCTGCATGATCTCTGTACGGCCCGCGCCGACAAGTCCCGCGACTCCTAATATCTCTCCGCGGTATAATGAAAAATCAATTTCACGGAAACGATCCTTTTTATCTGTCAGATCCTTGACCGTCAGAATCCTGTTTTCATCACTGTAATCAATATGTTCCGCTTTCGGCGGATAGATATCTGAGATTGCTCTTCCTGCCATATCTTTGAGAAGATTCTCCATCTTAGCCTCTTTTGAAAGATAGGTCGATATCACTTTTCCGTCCCGTAGCACAGTAACTCTGTCACTTTCTTCAAAAATTTCTGCCATTCTGTGGCTGATAAAAACAATCCCGATTCCTTCTTGTTTTAATTGATGCATAATTTGAAACAATGAAGCCGTCTCACTTTCTGATAATGCGGCCGTTGGCTCATCTAATAATAGAATTTTACATTTACAAGAAATTGCTTTTGCAATTTCTACAACCTGCTGATGGGAAATGGAAAGTGATGATACCATTTCCTCCGGACGGATCTCTTCTCCAACCAACGGCTCCAGTATTTTTCGTGCTTCTTCCTCAATGTCCTTATAACGTACATTCCATGTTTTGTTATCGCAAATAGACGCCATCATAATATTCTCTGCCACGCTGACATCCTGGCATAATTCTATTTCCTGATGAACAAATCCGATTCCCATTTCTTTTGCTTTAGAAATGGTATTATTATCAATCTTCTCCCCGTTAATCAATATTTCACCGCCATCCGCGCCAATCAGACCCCCGATAATATTCAGCATCGTTGACTTCCCCGCTCCGTTCTCACCAAGCAGGGCATGTACTTCTCCACTTTCAAGCTGAAAATCCACTCCGTCCAGTACGACGTTTTTTCCAAAGCTTTTTGATATATTCTTTAATTCTAATAACGCCATATGATTATCCTCCTCTGATGTCCAGGATACCAATTTTATAATAGTTGTCTCCGCATTATCATATAACGCGGAGACTATATAATACTATTTATTGCTGTTTGCTGATCAAAAGCCGCTATTTTACTTCGTATGCACTTAACATTTCGTCAGTATCAGCAACTCCGACCTTCTCGCAGTAATTTGACATATAAAAGCTGTCCGCATTTTCCTTTGTTACAATTGACAATCCATTGTCACAATATGGAACCTGCCACAGGTTTTCTCCATCATCAGCCCTGCTGTTCATCGGATTGAGGATTTCGTTATGAGCGGAGAAAAACAGATTCAGCATCGCAATGTACCCCTGAAGATATTGATCCGGGGCAATTGCCGCAAAGAATTGATCCTCCTTCAGCAGATCCAGTACCTGTTCCGACGTATCGCAGCAGGAAACAAGAAGCTTTTGCTCTCCGCCGCCAAGTTCAATTCCTGCCTGGGCCGCCCCTACGGCTGAAGTTGCCTCCGGAGTAAATACCGCGGTAAGGTCTGGGTGTGCCTGCGCTACCGTCATCACGGACTGATAGGTCTTATCTGCGTCCTGACCGGAAATTTCCTCAGCCACAACTTTGATATCCGGATAGTTTTCTTCCATATATGCTACAAAAGAATCACATCTGGTTTCATGGTTGGTCTGGCCCGGATTACGCATAACCATCATTTCACCTTTTCCGTTCAATTCCTTTGCAATATTTTCAGCGGCTGTATTTCCTTCCTTTGTATTATCTGAAGTGACATATGCCGTCCGCACGGAATCTGGAGAATCCGCCGCAAAAGTCACAATCTGAACCCCTTCATCGGCCGCTCTTTGAATCGGATCCACAAAACTTTCCGCAGTAATCGGATGAACCAGAATTCCTGTCGGTTCCATTGCCAGGATTTGGTCAAATACCTCTACCTGTTTCGACGCGTCATATTCCGGTGTCCCCATATAATAGCAGTTTACCCCCAGTGCTTTTGCCGCGTCTTTCATCCCCTGGAATACCGGGAACCAATATTCCACCCCTGATATGGGAACGCACATATAATAAGCTTCATCTGATTTTCCTTTTAAATCTGATGCCTGTGTTTTCTCTGCGCTTTTCGCATTTTGTGAATCACCTGTATCTGCTTTTACATTTTCATCCCCACATCCCACAACAGAAACCGCCAATAATGTACATGTTGCCAGCAGGCAAATTAGTTTTCTAAACTTTTTTCTCATAGTCTTGTTCCTCCGTCATTTTCTCCCCTTATCTGTTGCTCCAAACAGTTTATATTTCTCCAGGATTACTTTTTTCATATTTTCCAGCGCCTTTTTATTCCCCGCGGACGGCCAGATCGACAGATTTTCCGTGGAATTAAGAAATTCCTTCATTCCGGAATAGTAACCGTTTAAAATATCCGAGAAGATATTAATTTTGCACATTCCCAATTTAATAGACTTTACCAGATCTTTTTCCGGCGTTCCTGATCCTCCGTGCATAACCAAAGGAACTTTAGACCGTCTGTTCAGTTCATCCATGAGACGTAGATCCAGCTTTGGAGTTCCTTTGTACACACCGTGGGAGGTTCCGATCGCGACAGCCAGCGCGTCTACATTTGTTTCTGCAATAAAACGCTCCATGTCCTCTGGTTTTGTCAGAGTACTCTCATGTCCACCATTTTCTTTTGCCGCATTTTCTGAATTTCCTACGATTCCATCTCCTACATGTCCCAGCTCCGCTTCCACAGAAACGCCATACATATGTGCGTAATTTGTAATTTCCCTTGTAATCCTGATATTTTCTTCCAATGGCTTCTGTGAAGCATCAATCATAACAGAGCTATATCCCTGCGCAATTGCTTTTTTTATCAGATCAAATTCATTTGCATGATCCAGATGTATACAGACATCTACTTCTGCCTTCCTTGCAATCGTCTGCATGATAAGTGACATCATATCAAACGCTTCTTCTGTCAGATCCGGTTTCAATCCCATAAGGATTACCGGGCTTCCCACTTCCTCAGCCACATCTACTACGGCTCTTGCCATCTCATAATTGCTTACATCAAATGCCGGAACCGCATAGTTTCCTCTCCGGGCATCTCCTAAAATTCCGTTTAAATTTACTAATGCCATTTTTTTCTCCTTATCTCATCAACATACCGCCAGTCACATCAATGGTTGCTCCGGTTATATAGTCTGCCTGGGTGGAGGCTAAAAACAACACGCTTCTTGCCACATCAACAGGTTCTGACACTCTTCTTAAAGGAATTCTTTCTAAGTATGCGTCTACGCGTTTCGGATCCTTCAATACTTCCTCATTCATCGGTGACCGCATAATCCCGGGCGCCACAGCCGTTACGTTGATTCCATACGGCGCCACCTCTCTTGCCAGAGAAATTGTAAAGCCTACAAGGCCGGCCTTAGAAGACGCGTAATGGGCATGTCCGGATGTGGAACCATGAAAGGCAGCCTGCGAGACAATATTGATAATTTTCCCATGCTTTTTCATATCAATCCAATAATTGATAAGTATTTTGGAAAGTATGAACGGACCCAGAAGATTAATATCGAGTGTTTTTTTAAATGCTGACAATTCCATTTCTTTTATATAAGCAGTCGGCCAGATTCCCGCGCTGTTGACCAGAATGTCTACCGAACCGAATTTATCAACTGCCTGCGCGATCAGATTTTCATCACTTTCCTCGTTCGAGACATCATTATATATTGCAGCTACTTTGTCCTTATATGTTTCATTCAGTTTTTTTACACGTGCCAATACCTGCTCTTTATCTACGATGTAGCTTATTACGACATTCGCCCCTTCCTGAAGAAACAGCTCTGCCGCGGCAGCCCCAAGTCCGCTCCCGCCGCCGGTAATAACTGCCGTTTTACCTTTTAATCCATAATCCATGATCGTTCTCCTCCAAAATCATTTGTTTTTTGCACATTCCTCTGCATTTATCAAAAATCCCGACGTTTTTCCTTCCAGAACCTTTGCCATTTCTTTCGCAAGCAAAACAGGCGAATTCAGGAACGCGTCCTTTGTTCCTCCCGCTATATGCGGCGTAATGGTAACATTGTCGCAGGTAACCAGCGGGTAGTCCTTCTCTGGCGGCTCTTTTTCAAATACGTCAACCGCAGCGCCGAAAATTTTCTTTTCCCTCAGGGCTTCAACCAAAGCAGTTTCATCAACCAGACCCGAACGCGCTGTATTAATGAAATAGGCCGTAGGTTTCATCAGTTCAAGCATCTCTTTATTGATCATATGTCTCGTTTCTGTTGTAAGTCTGTAATGAACCAGTACAAAATCCGATTCTTTCATCAATTTTTCCAATGATACCAGAGGAACTTCGTCTCCCTTATAATACGGATCATATGCCAGAATCTTCATGTCAAACGCCCGGAGTCTTTTTGCCACCTTGCTTCCAATACTGCCATAGCCTATAATTCCGGCAATTTTGCCCTCCAGGTCGGGAACATATTCCGCATTCGCATAGTCCCGTATCCAATTCCCCTTTTTTAACTCATTATGGCTTTTTGCAATGTTGCGGCATTCCGCAAGCAGCATTCCTACTGTAAAATCAGCGACTGCCGTTGCATTTCTTCCTGGTGTATGAAATACCATGATTCCTTTTTCATTGGCATATTCCAAATTTACATTTTCAATCCCCGCGCGAAGTACACCTACCGCTTTCAGGTGTTTGCAATGATTTATCAAAGCTTTTGTAATGGTACAGAACTGTGTAATAATAATGTCTGCATCTTCCGTTGCTTTTAAAATATAATCAGGAATCTGGTAAACTTCCGCGCCGCCTTGTTCCACCAATAGATTAATATGCTGCAGTTCTTCATAATCCTTCAATTCCCACGATACCGTTTCTATTGATATCCCTTTCTCCCTGAATCCCGCAAAACCCCTTTCAATATACTTACTTGGAATCAATGGATCCCCTATTCCTACTAACTTCATATTTCCTCCTTTTCCAAAAGACTTTACCGGCAATCTTTTGACCATCTTTCGATTTTATTTTATCTTTTATGTTCATTTGTGTCAATAGTTTATTTTATTTCGCTCATTTTTTAGTCATTTTTCACATAATCTCGCATTCGTTTTTGTCTATATTTTACATATATTTTGACTATGTTTTGACTTATAATGCCATCCGCAAGAGGCTGTAGCCTTTTTTAACTATTTCTTGATTCAAAAATGAACTTATGCTATCATAAAAGCAGGAATCGGCATTCGAAGATCCAAACTATCAGCACACTAATGAGGGGCAACAGAATGAGAGTTCAAAGATTAAATTCAATACTAGAATATATCGAAAGTCAGCAGATCTGCAGCTATGATGATATCTGTAATCATTTTAATATATCACTTAGTACTGCCAGAAGAGATATTAACGCGTTGATTCAAAGCCATACAATCCGTAAAGTATATGGCGGGGTTACTGCCGTGCCCGGAACGTCTTCTACGAAGGACAGTACTCTTAATCCCAAAAGAGAACCGGCTCCAGACCCGGATAATATTTCCCACAAACTGGATTACATTGGTAAACTCGCGGCATCTTTTGTTGAACAAAATGACGTAATCTACATTGGCTCGGGCGCGACTGCTTTTCACATACTGCCGTTTTTAAAAAACATTCCTCACCTGACTATTGTAACCAACAATCTTTTGGTTGCCACCAATGATCCGAAAAGCAATAAAGACATTATTCTCATTGGGGGAAAAATAGACTATTATACTCAGTCAACCGTTGGTATCCAAACGATTGATTCCCTGAAGTCACTAAATGTCAACAAAGCTTTCGTAAGCTGCAATGGCCTTTCATTGAATAAAGGATTTTCTAATGCGGGAGATTCTGAAATCGCGATAAAAAAGTGCATTTTTGAAAACAGTAACACAATCTATATGCTGGCCGACAGCACAAAATTTGATAAGCTCTCTTTATATACTTTTGCTACCTTCCAGGATATTCATTATTTAATTACAGATAGCAAACCCGATAAGCCTTACATTGATATCTTAGAGAAGCATCATGTAACACTCATTTATTAATAATACGACTGCAACGTTTACACAATGATACCCGCCAATCCCATCCACACAGAATTTATCAGGAGGCCCCATACATGGATTTAAACAAAATCGGAAAAACCCTCAAGGAGCATCGTCTGGGACAGAATTTGTCAATCCGCGATCTGTCCAACATGTCAAATGTGGCGGCGAGTACCATCAGCCAGATTGAAACCGGCAAAACCTCCCCCAACCTGCTCACCTTAAAGTCCATATGCGACGCCCTCAACCTCCCGGTCTTTTCGCTGTTTCTGGAAGAGGATGACGAGCAGGTCCAGCTGGTGCGTCATATGGACCAGAAGTCATTTGTCCGCAATATGAGCAATGGGAAATCCCTGATCGAATCCCTGATCATCCAGGGAAAAAATGAGATGTACGCGGCAACCGTCACTGTGCCCTCCCATGCAGATTCCGGGGAGTACGCCCACCATGGCGGGGAAGAGTTCGTGTATGTGCTGTATGGGAGTGTGATATTTGATATGGAAAATAGAGGAACCTATGAGCTGAACGAACACGATACGCTGTATTACCCCAACTATATCGGCCACCGCTGGAGCAATATAACAGACGAGGAGGCGAAGATCCTGATGGTCTCCACCTCCCCGTATACGTTCTAACCTGGTTGAAGCTGACGACATTAGATATGACTGTCAGCTTTATTCTAAATAGAGGGTTATACATTTTGCAAATATTACCGGCTTATCCAAAACGCCCATTAGCCCCTTCTTCTTTCACAGCTCGGCTGTCTCACAAGCTCCCTTTTTCACGCTCCGGCAAAAGCGCCGCCTTGGCCGCGTCAGCCGTGGCTTCCCTGACCATATCCTCATCCATCTGCGCAAGCGCTTCGCTCAGCAGCTCCCACTCTCCCGTCAGCGTAAACCGGATTCCCTTCCCGGAGCCCGGCGGGCCGCCGTTTGGCGGTTTTTCCGAATCCTCCTGATCTCATTTCTGTTCCGGCACCGCAGCCCTGATCGGGGATTTACACACTATGAAACCCTTTCCCAATGATCTCACTTGTATTGGAAATCAATATGAATGCGGAAGGATCTTCTTTTTTAATAAAATTCCTCAGCAGCACGGCCTGATGCCGGTTCAGCGCGGTAAAGATGATATACTTCTGAGATCCGGTAAAGGCCCCCTGCCCATCACAGATCGTGGCGCTGCGGTTCAGCTCATGTACGATAAAATCACAGATTGGCTCCGGCCTGCTGCAGAATACGTTAAAATACTTGGACAGGTTCAGGCTTTCGATAAAGTTGTCCACCAGCACAGAGCGGAACGCCAGTCCCAGGCAGGAGTACAGTCCCACCTCCACGTCAAACACAAAGAATCCGGCTACCGTGATCGCCACGTCGGACAGCATCAGCGCCCGGCCAATGTCGATGCTGGAATACTTTTTCAGGATCATGGCTACGATATCCGTGCCGCCGCTGGAAGCACCGATATTGAACAGCACCGCGGATCCAAAAGCAGGAAGCACGATCGCGAAAATCACCTCCAGCAAAGGTTCGTTCGTAAAAGGCTGATGCATGGGCCAGATCCTTTCAAACAAAGACAGCAGGACCGAAAGCAGTACGCTGCAGTAAGCGGTCTTCGCCACGAACTTTCGCCCCAGGATCAAGGCTCCCAGCACCAGCAGGATCATGTTTGCCGCAAAAGAAAAATCCGACGCGGAGATCAGCCCGGATTTTGCAACAAGGACAGCGAGACCCGTGATCCCGCCGAATGTAAAGTTATTGGTAAACTTAAAAAAATAAATCCCTACGGCCATGATCAGGGTGGCCGCTGTCATCATAAAGAAGCTGTGTATTTTCGTTTTCATTTGTTTTTTCCTCCGTATCGCATTGTAACGCCGCAGTCCCGGAAAGTCAACTATTTGTAGATAGTAACAACGATTTCAGGTATTGACTTTTAGAAATATCATATTTATAATAGTAATAGTAATAGTTACTAATATTATATTTTCATAGGAGGAAAAAAACATGGCAAACAATAAATATGCCGGAACACAGACGGAGAAAAACCTGGAGGCCGCGTTTGCAGGAGAGTCTCAGGCAAGGAACAAGTACACCTATTTTGCGTCCAAAGCGAAAAAGGAAGGCTTTGAACAGATCGCGGCTCTTTTCCTGAAAACAGCGGATAATGAAAAAGAGCATGCAAAAATGTGGTTCAAGGAGCTCAGCGGGCTCGGCGATACCGCCGAAAATCTTGCTCAGGCCGCAGACGGTGAGAATTACGAATGGACCGATATGTATGCAGGCTTTGCAGAGACCGCGGAGAAGGAGGGCTTCCCGGAGCTTGCGGAAAAGTTCCGTATGGTAGCCGCTATCGAGAAGCATCACGAAGAGCGTTACCGTGCCCTCCTGAAAAATGTAGAGATGCGGGAGGTCTTTAAAAAGAGCGAGATCAAGGTGTGGGAATGCCGGAACTGCGGACATATCCTCGTCGGAACGGACGCTCCCCAGGTATGTCCGGTCTGCGCGCATCCGCAGTCCTATTTTGAGGTCAATGCGGCGAATTACTGATTTTGCTCTAAAAAACGAACAAGGAGGATCCCTGCTCATGATCCATTACAGGGCTTTATCTGAACAGGAACTTTGCCGGGAGCTATTTCAGGATTTTATCCGGCATCAGACCGTCACAAAATGCTGGCGGAAAGAGAACAGCGGATGGGTGATCAAGGACGCGCCTTTTATTGATGATTGGACAGAAAGCGATTATGACTTCCTGATCTCCTGCCTGAAAAATACAGTATCTTCCGGCGGCTTTGTGTATGCGGCGTTCAGCGGCCGTTCCCTCAAGGGGTTTGCCTCCGTTGAAGCCGGCCTGTTCGGCAGCAGACACCAATATCTTGACCTGACAAGCCTTCATGTCTCAGAAGACCTGCGCGGTTCCGGAATCGGAACGGCACTCTTCTGCGCGGCAAAGGAATGGGCCAGGAAGCACGGGGCGGAAAAATTATACATTTCCGCCCACTCCGCCGTGGAAACACAGGCATTTTATCAAAGAATGGGATGCGTCGACACAAAAGAAATCCAGAACGAGCATACGGATGCAGAGCCCTTTGACCGTCAGCTGGAATGCCGGGTGTAGGTTGCTGTTCCGTCCGGCGGCTTCTTCCTGATTTCATGATTACTCGTCAAACGCCTTCCATTGTCCATACTTTGATAAACCTATGCGTAGTTACAGGTCACACCTTCACCAGGCGTGACATGTAACTATGCGTACTATTTTACCCTGGCCCGTAAGTTTTTTAATATTGTAAAACAATTTCAGAAGGTCTATAATAAATTGCATACTCTCAGCAAAGCGAGGTTTCTCCTATGGCATCTATTTTAATCGCAGAAGATGAAAAAAACATGCAGGATATCATTGCAGAATATATGAGAAAGGGCGGCCACACCTGCCTGACCGCGGATGACGGGGTGGACGCCATGATGCTGCTGAAAAGCACCCCTGCGGACCTTCTGATCCTGGATGTCATGATGCCCCACCTGGACGGCTTTTCGGTATGCCGGCTGGCCCGCGAGATGGGCAATGTGCCGGTGATCCTGCTGACCGCCAAAAGCAGCGAGGAGGATAAGCTGAAGGGCTACGAATACGGCGCGGACGATTATATGACAAAGCCGTTCAGCCCCAGAGTCCTGCTGGCAAAGGTCAACGCCCTGCTGCGCCGGACCTCCTCCGCTCCCCTGGGCACCCTCTGCGCCGGCAAGCTCGCCCTCCATCCCGCATCCCACAAGGTGTATGCGGACGGGCAGGAGGTCATGCTCACCCACAAGGAATACGAATTGCTCCATTTCTTCATGACCAACCCCGGCCAGCTCTTCAGCCGCGACCAGCTCCTGAACCGGATCTGGGGCTATGAATTCGAAGGAACCACCCGCACGGTGGATGCCCACATCAAAAATCTCCGCCAGAAGCTGGGCAGCGAAGGGAAATACATCGTCACCCTGATCCGCTCCGGCTACAAATTCGAGGTGCCCGTATGAATCTGAAAGAACTCTTTTCCCTCCGCACGGTCCGTAAAAAGATCATCATGACCTCCAAGCTGGCCGGCGCTGTACTGATCGCTTCTTACATATTTTCCATCCATGCATCCGCCGAGCCGGACGTATCCCTTCTGATCTGGCTCGCGTTCGTGATCCCCCTGATCCTGGCAGTGGATTTTCTGATGGGGCGCTTTCTCTCCGATCCGGTCTCCCGGCTCAACGAAGCGGCCAGGCGTCTGGCAGATCTGGATTTTTCAGACCCCTGCCGGATCACCTCGGAGGATGAATTCGGGGAGCTCTCCGCCAGCCTCTGCCGAATGTCCGAAAACCTGCAGCAGACGCTGGCGCGTCTGGAAAGCGCCAATTCACAGCTGGAGGACTCCAATTTACAGCTGGAGGATACCAACGCACGCCTCGAAGACGCCAATTCACAGCTGGAGGATACCAACGCACGCCTCGAAGACGCCAATTCGCGGCTGGAGGATACCAACGCGCGCCTCGAAGACGCCAATTCGCAGCTGGAGGATGCCAACGCGCGCCTCGCAGCCGATGTGGTAGAGAAGCAGCGCCTTCTTGCGGAGCGCAAGGATCTGACCGACAGCCTGTCCCATGAAATGAAAACGCCTGTGGGAGTCATCCGCGCGTATGCGGAAGGAATCCAGGACGAGACCGATGAGGCAATGCGGCAGCGGTACACCGACATCATCATTTCCGAGACCGAACGTATGAGCGACCTGATCACCACCCTGCTGGATCTGTCGGCGCTGGAAAGCGGCGCTTCTGAGCTTGTAATGGAAACCTTTGATTTTGTGGAACTGGTAGAAACCGCGGCCGGCCGCCTGCTGACCGACATTCCGGATGCGGATTTCCAGTTGGAGTATGAACTGCCGGAGGAGAAGATTTTTGTAAAGACCGACCGAAAACGCATGGAGCAGGTGCTGGACAATCTGATCCTGAACGCCCGGAAACATGTATGTCCTGGCGGCAGGCTGGAGCTGTCCCTGACCATGCGCGGGGAGCTCCTGCATTTCTCCGTCCTCAACGAGGGAAGCCCGATCCCGGAGGAAATACTGCCCAGGATCTGGACGAAGTTTTACCGCAATCCGGATGCCGAATATCACGGCTCCGGACTGGGGCTGTCCATTGTGGCACAGATTCTGTCCATGCAGGGCCTGGATTACGGGGTAAAAAATATGCCGGACGGAGTGATGTTCTACTTCTCCATACCCGGCACATACATTTCCTTCCTAGAACACCGCTCACCGCTATGATCTCCCGGCCTGCGGCCTGCGGCTGATCCCCACCGCCGCCACCAACAATACCGGAAATACGATCGCGGCCAAGATCCCTTTTTTCAGGTCGTCCGAGGCCATGCTGGAAACATAGCCCACCAGCGTCGGGCCGCCCGAACAGCCCAGATCCCCCGCCAGCGCCAGCAGCGCAAACATGGCCGTCCCGCCGTTTCGGATCAGCGCGGCCGCCTTGCTGAAGCTCCCCGGCCACATGATCCCCACCGACAATCCACAGACCGCACAGCCCACGAGGGACAGGAACGGGGAGGGTGAAAGGGAGATGCACAGGTACGACACCACGCAGAGGATCCCGCTCCCGGCCATGAATCGGTCCAGGTCGATCCTGTCTCCGAATTTTCCGTAGAAGGCCCTTGCGCTTCCCATCAGCACGGCAAATGCCATCGGGCCCGCAAGGTCTCCCACTGTCTTGCTCACGCCCAGCCCCCTCTCGGCAAAGGTAGACGCCCACTGGCTCACCGCCTGCTCGCTTGCGCCCGCGCACATCATCATGAGCATCATCACCCAGAACACTTTATTTCGGAAGAGCTCCGCCATCGTCATTCCGGTCTCCCCTTCTTCCACAAGCGGCGCGATTGGCGCTCTGGCAAAAATAAATGCATTCACAACGGGAACGATCACCCAGATCACGGTCAAAATCTTCCAGTTTCCAATCCCAAACACCCGGAAAAACAGAGTGGACAACAGTACGACCCCCACATGCCCCCAGCAGTAGAAGGAATGGAGCAGACTCATCGCCTTTTCCTTATTGTCCGTGGGGCAGCTCTCCACGATGGGGCTGACCAGCACCTCCAAAAGCCCGCCCCCAAGGGCGTAGACCGTCACCGAGATCAGCAGCCCCGCATAAGCATTTGGCAGGATTTCCGGGAGCACGGCAAGACCCAGCAGCCCCGCCGCGGCGAAAATATGCGCCAGCATGATGGACACCCGGTATCCGATCCTGTCCACAAAGCCCGCAGACAGCAGGTCCACCATCAGCTGAACCCCGAAGTTAAATGTGATCAGTATGGTGATCCGGCTCAGCGGGATCTGATAAGTACTCTCGAAGGTCAAAAACAGCAGCGGGATAAAATTATTGATGATCGCCTGTACGATATATCCCACAAAGCATGCATAGATGGTCTTCTGGTATTTCTCATTCATGGGCAGCACTCCTTCGTATGATTTTCAAATTCATGTGTTTCTCCTGTCCAGAATCTGTCTGAGGATTCACAGTCTCTACATTATACCATTATTTCAACTAGATGCAATTCCATTTTCGCATATTTTACCCCCGCTTCACCTCCCCTTCACACGGATTTTACACCAGTCCCCTATACTTCCCTCAGATACAATCAATTCATGCGCAAAAGCAAATTCATTAGGAACTGTTCAGAAATAACTTGTGCAGATGGCGCAGCATATGAAGATTTAGACGAGCAATATGCACAAGTTATTTACAGACAGTTCCTTACAGCAAAGGAGGATGACAACATGTTTTTAGGATTGGAATGGTATTGGTGGCTGGTGATCCTGGCAGTTCTGGCTGTCCTGCTGCCGGTCAAGGTAAAATTCATGAAATGGTGGAGTCGGCGGACCGGGGAAAAGAAAAACAGCCGGCGCGGAAAATGGGGGGATGAGGAATGATCGAAGTAAAGAACCTGACCTTTTCCTATAGGAAAGACAAGCAAGCCCTCCACGGCCTGGATTTTTCGGTCGGAGAAGGCGAGATCTTCGGATTTCTGGGGCCCAACGGCTCCGGAAAGTCCACCACACAGAAGATCCTCACCGGAATCCTGAAGGGCTTCGGCGGCAAAGTCACCGTACACGGAAGGGATATCTCTGCCGTCCGGACCCGGGATTTTTTCCGGGAGATCGGTGTGCTCTTTGAGTTTCCCTATCTGTACGCCAATCTCAGCGCCCTCGATAACCTGAATTATTTTTCTTCCTTCTATCCCCCGGAGCAGATCCGGGATCCCGAGGAATTGCTGGAAATGCTGGAATTCAAACGGGATTTTCTGAAAAAACCCGTGTCCTCCTACTCCAAAGGGATGCGGCAGCGGGTGAGCATGGCCCGGGCGCTGATCAGCAGTCCGAAGCTTTTATTTCTGGATGAACCGATCAGCGGCCTGGATCCATCCGGCGCCGTGCTGTTCCGGAAGATCATTGAGGATGAGAGAAAGAAGGGTACCACGGTATTTCTCACCACTCACAATATGGTGGACGCGGACCTGCTGTGCGACCGGGTCGCATTTATTTCCAACGGGCAGATCGCCGCGCTGGATACCCCTAAAAATCTGAAGGAGCAGAACAGCACCCGCAGAGTCGTGGTGGAATATCTGCAGGCCTCCCGTCCCGGCCCAGAGTCTGAGGGAAAGGCCTGGGAGCCCTGCGCTGAAAAGCGGCTCACAAAAATCCTGGAGATCGGGGAACTGGAAGCCGGATTTTCCTTTCCCCATGGGGAGATCCTCAGCGTGCATTCCCAGGAACCCACCCTGGAGGATGTGTTCATCCGGTACACAGGAAGGGGGCTTGACTGATGAAGCTTACGTTTTTCACACTGCTGAAAAAGGATTTCCGGCTCATGCTGGCCGCCAGGTTTTTCCTGCTGGCCGCCGGCTCCCTGGCGCTCTACTCCTGCTATATCAATTTTGTGTACGTGAAGCTGGACGATGAAATGTTTCCGGTCTGCTGCTTTGACCCGGACGGTCAGCTGGAAGGTACGGCGGATCCTGTGATAAATGTAAATACAATCGAGGAGCTGACAGCTGCCTGCGGAGACGGACTCTCTGTCGGGATCGACCTTTCCGGGGAAACGCCCCGAATCCAGATGGTATCCTGCGGGATAGAAACCCTCGACAACCTGCGGGCAGCCTGCGCGGCATCGTATCTCACATCCTGCGAAATAAACTCCAAAGCGTCATGGGCATCATCCGCCGAATTGCGCTCCGGGGCATCATTGCCCACTGCGGATTCCGGCTCCTTCCCCCCTGCCGCCCGCATCGGCACGGATGACAGGGAGATGAAGGGCCGCCGGGAGATCACCGCCGAATTTTTGTTCTTTGAACTGGCGGCGGTGGGGTTTTTAGGGCTGGCGGCAATGCTGTTCAAGGAGAAGGACATGGGCGCCATCCGCATCCACGCCGTCCTCCCGGTGTCCGGAACTGCCTTCCTCCTGTCCAAGCTGGCGCTGATCCTGCTGGCAGACCTGGCATTTTCCGCACTTCTGACCCTGATCAATGTGGGATTCGTAGAAGGGCTGGCCGTGCTCCCCTCCGTCCTCCTCCAGGCCGGGATCCTCTCCCTGCTGATGGCCCTGGTTGGATTTTTCTGCGCCGTTGTACTGCCGGATTTCAAACAATTCTCACTGCTGTACCTGGTGCTGGCAGTATTTATCACAACCCCCGTATTCCTGGCGGGGCAGGTAGGGATCGAGGCAGGCTGGATCAAATTTCATCCCATGTACCATCTGTTTCTTGCCATGAAGCGCGCCTATTTTGAGATTCCAAATACCAGCTTGCTCTATTACGCCGCCTGTGGGGCCTCCATTTTCCTGCTGTTTCTGCTGGCCGGATGGGGACTGCGGCGCAAAATGGCGCGGGAAGGATAAGGATCCGTTCCATCTCCCCCGCGGCACGGGCATATATCAAAATGAACTCCCCCGCCGCAAGCGGCGGGAAATTAGACCCTAAGAGATGAAAAAAGGAGGAATCACAAACCATGAACTGGAATGCCCTGAAATATCAATTAAAAGCCGTCCGCCGCGACAAGCTGTGCATCCTGACATTTTTGCTGCCCATCGCGGTGGGGCTGGCGCTGAATCTCCTGTCGGATCTGAACCTGTCCTCCGCAGCGGAGCCCTCCTTCGGCATCCTGCAGGATGACCTGGCCCCGGAAGCCGCCGCATGGCTCCAAAAGCACGGTGCCGTCACGGCATACGACACCCTGGGAAGCCTGGAAGCGGCCGTCAGGGAGCCTTCCACACAGACCATCGGAGTCCTGTCCGACGGCTCCGGCATCCGGGCCATCCGGGCCGGCGATGAAATGACGAGAACGGCGGTCACGGCGGACCTGCTCCCCAGGCTTTACGCGGACCGCGGCCTGATGGCCCGGTACGAGGTCACACGGCTGCCCTCCGCAGCGGACAGTGACATGATGAAGCACCTTCTGATCGTGATCACCATGGTCACGGCCATGTTCATGGGCTGCACCTTCAACGCCATGAATATCATCAGTGAGAAGGAGGACGGGATCCTCAGCATCAACCAGGTCCTGCCCCTGACGAAGGCCCGGTACACCCTGCAGAAGCTCACCGTCGGCTTCCTCGGCGGAACCATTTCCGCCGCCGTCACCGCCCTCATCTGCATGAGGCTTACCGCCGGGCAGCTCGTTCCTCTGCTGCTTCTGATCCTCCTGTCCGCATTTATCGCGGCTCTGAGCGGACTTTTTATCGCAGGCTTTTCCGAAAGCCTGATGGTGGGGATCATGTACATCAAGCTCGTCATGATCCTCTTCCTCGCCCCGCCCATCCTGTTCTACCTGCTCCTCCCGGCCGGCGGAGCCCTGCGCGCGCTGACCTATCTGCTGCCCTCCAGCGCCACCTTCTATGGACTGATGAAGCTCCTGAATGGAAGCGGCAGCCTGGGAAATGAGCTGGCAGTCCTGGCGGCGCACTGCGCGGTATGGTTCCTGCTGTACGCGTGTGTGTCGCTGGGACGCCGGAAAAGCCTGACATAACAAAGCAAGCGGATTGGTTCTGCTCCTCTGCCAGCGTCGCCGCCACGCCGGAACGGCCTCAAATGACGAAGCACGCGGATATCAAAATACGTCTTACGATATCCGCATGCCTCTCTTCTATATACTGTATTTCTCAATCAGGCACTGGTGTCTGGTATCCTTTTTTGAATAATTGATCCCCACCAAAAGGATCTCACCCGTATACCGCTCCAATGCCGCGGCATACTTCCTGTCCTTGATCTGGCTGATGGCCGCATCCGCTGACTTGTTCCATTTCAGCTCAACCAGCAATGCCGGCAGCTCCGGATATTCCTTCCGCGGCAGGAACACCATATCTGCGAATCCCCGCCCTGCCGGGAGCTCCCTGACCGGCTTGAAATAATAGTTCATAGCTCCAAGGTACGCGATGCTCAGCACGCTGCTCAGGGAATTTTCATTATTATACTGGATAGTCGAGGCATAACCCATGTGGATCTCCTCAATGATATCCGCTACGGCCGCGCAGTCCATTTCCAGGGTCGCATCCAACAGTTCCTCCGACTTCATCCTTATTCCGGAAGGTCACCATATCATTTTGATAAGACGTCGTTTTTACCCTCACAGACTCGCCGGCCAGCATCGTGATCACCGCCGTTCTCAGCCCGTCAAAATCCATATTGATCAATGGCCGGATGGAAGTCACAAACCACCACTTCAAGTGGTGGTTTGGAAGAGCCCTGTAAGGGCGACTGCGTGCTCCCCTTTAAAGGGGG